>Ga0105162_1000290_pt1 | contig 33578 bp, 40 predicted proteins | sample JNZ201metaG_FD_81532 | JGI IMG/M metagenome (GOLD analysis project Ga0105162, IMG submission 81532) | Hot spring microbial communities from Jinze hot spring, China to study Microbial Dark Matter (Phase II) - JNZ 20120812A | ecosystem: Environmental > Aquatic > Thermal springs > Hot (42-90C) >...
GGCTAGACGACGGCCGCTATTCATCTATTATTTGAGTTTCTAGGGTTTATTTTAGGTTTTCTTGTTTGGGGTTAATGTTTTAAGTGTGTTTTTGTATTAAGTTTTTAGGGGTTAGTTTGGGTGATATGCTTTGTCTATGGAGGATTGGGAGAGGCTTATTCGTGATTTGATTAGGTCGGGTATACTTAGGTCTCCTAGGGTTATTAGGGCTATGAGACTTGTTCCGAGGAGCCTATTTCTGCCTGAGGGGGAGAAACCTTATGCCGCTATTGATACCCCGTTGCCAATAGGTTGGGGGCAGACTGTTTCGGCGCCACAGGATCAGCTCCTTTAATCGGCTGATCCGGCGAAACATGGTATCGATAATGAATGAAGCCCTAGAGCTTGAGGTTGGGCATAAGGTTCTTGAGGTTGGCGCAGGCTCGGGGTGGCATGCCTCAACTATTGCTGAGATAGTTGCGCCAAGCAATGCCCCAAGGGATAGTTGGGGTCACGTGTATACTGTGGAAATTATTCCCGAGCTTGCTGAGTTCGCTAGGAGGAATATTGCTAAAGCTGGTTACAGTAATAGGGTTACCGTTGTATGCAGTGATGGTTCAGAAGGATATCCAGATCAAGCTCCATACGATAGGATACTTGTGACGGCTGCGGCGCCCTATATTCCAAAGCCTCTTGAGGAGCAGCTTAAATTGGGTGGAATAATGGTTATACCGGTTGGGGAAGTCGGGTTCTATCAGACGCTGATACGATTAAGGAAGATGGAGAATGGAAGAATTATTGAGGAGGATCTCGGCGGAGTGGCATTTGTACCATTGGTTGGTAAGCATGGGCATAAAAGATTCATCGGCTAGGATTAAAAATAGTTGTTGATATATAGGGTTATAGAAAATTATATTTTGCCATACATAAAGCATATATTGTTACGCAGTAAGAGGCTAGAAGGGGTTGCCGGAGGAAATACTATTTTATTTGACCGTAGTCTTTGCCGTCATCGCCGTGGCATCAATAATACTCTTTCTGATTGAACGTGAGAGAAGAAGGAAAACTCTTACAGAGCATACGGGTTCACCGCAGAAAAGCAGCTTACCGGAAAAAATTCTTCCAATAGCCATCAGCAGAACGGTTTCAGATGAAACCGTTAAAGAGGTTAAAGATAGGCTGAGGGTTCTTGATCTCGAGAGAGAAATTCTAAGCTATGCCATCAGAAGGCTCTATGAAGCACACGCTGAGGGTAAGATAACTGCTGAGGAGCGTGACAGCCTAGCGCTCAAGTATAGGGAGGATCTTGAGAGGATAAGGCAGGAGATAGCTCGAGGCGAGTCGATCATAGCCCTAAGCGAATTGGAAAAAATGCAGGAGGAGTTTATTAGGATGTTCTCAGAGAAATTTGAGACTTTGAGCAAGAGGATTGAAGAGCTTAAATCTATAGCTGGTTTGGTAACCCCTGAACAGATTCCTAAGCCGAAAGAGGCTGAGGCAATTACCCCTGCACCGCATGCTGAAAAGACCGTTCAGCCAAAGAAGAAGCGGGAAGCCGCTAAGCTTAAGACAACCGCTGAGCAAACTATAGTGGAGGCTGAGGGTAGAGAGAAGAGTGAGGCTGAAAAGAGGATTGAACAAATAATGGCTGAGATTGAAAAGGTTCTCAGCAGGCTTAGCCAAATGGAGGTTGAGGAATAAAATATGGTCTCAGACTGGATTGAAGACGCTAAGATGAGAGCTGCCAAGGAAGCCGTGAAGAACGTTAAGGATAATTTTATTATCGGGCTTGGATCCGGATCAACAGCCACATATGCAATAGAGGAGATTGGGCGCAGGGTTAGGGAGGAGGGACTGAGAGTTCTAGGGGTGCCTACATCCCACCAATCGCTTCTCCTAGCTGCCAAGTTTAGTATCCCAACAACAACGCTTTACGAGCACCCAATAATAGACCTAACAATTGATGGAGCGGATCAAATAGATCCGGAACTTAACTTGATAAAGGGTATGGGAGGAGCCTTAACAAGGGAGAAGATTATTGCAGCCGCATCCAAGCAGCTAATAATCGTTGCCGACGAGAGAAAATTAACTGACAAGCTTGGTAGGAATCAGCTTGTACCAGTTGAAATAATTCCGCTTGCCGAACCAATAGTTGTCAGGAAGATAAAGGAGGTTGGTGGTAAACCGTACCTACGTGAGGTTAAGAAGAATGTGCCATATATAACTGATAATGGGAATTTTATTTTAGATGTTGATTTTGGAATAATAGAGGATCCCATAGAACTCAATAGAAAACTAAAGATGATACCTGGAGTCGTAGAGACAGGGCTATTTCTAGGCATGACGCACTCAGCCTACATAGGCACAAAGACAACCGTGGAGAAGATAAGTAGACGATAACCATTAACAAACATAAACCCTTAATTCCATAACTTTTTTCTAATAGACTTCGTTAAATATCAGCTCAGCGTTTCATTTAAGTATTAGATTAGAAATGATTATTTTTTGACTATTGGAGGTGCGTTAAACTCGGGAAAGTACTAGTTACCGCCGCCTGGCCATATATAAATCATATCCCGCATTTAGGGAATCTCCTACCTATTCTATCAGCTGATATTATCGCTCGCTATTATAGGCTTAAAGGTGAGGATGTCTTATTCGTCAGCGGTTCAGATGAGCATGGTACACCAATAGAGATTGAAGCCATAAAACAGAATATTTCACCTAAAGAGCTGACCGATAGGAATCACAAGATTGTCTCATCACTATTTGAGAAGTGGGCAATATCCTTTGATAACTACACTAGGACGGAGAGTCCCGTTCACAAGGAGTTTGTTAGAAAATTAATGCTTAAAATAGAGCAAAATGGCTATATCTTCACTAAAGAGGATGAACTCCCATACTGCCAGAAATGTCAGCGATTCCTACCAGACAGATTTATTGAAGGGAAATGTCCATACTGTAGCTATGAGCGGGCACGCGGAGACCAATGTGAACAATGTGGACGCCTCCTAGAGCCAACTAAACTTCTAGAGCCACATTGTGCCATATGTGGCACAACACCGATAATAAAGACTGTTAAACACTGGTATTTTGATATACCAAAATTCGCTGAAAGCCTCCTCAATTATATAGAGGGAAATAAGCGGCTTCCAGATAATGCGAGAAACTTCAGCCTAAACCTCCTTAAGGAGGGGCTGAAACCTAGACCGATAACTAGGGATAATAAATGGGGCATACCTGCTCCATTTAAGGGGGCTGAAGACAAAACCGTATACGTTTGGTTCGATGCTGTGCTGGGTTATGTATCTGCAACAATAGAATACTTTAAGAAGCATGGTGATAGCGACAAATGGAGGGAGTACTGGTTTAATAGGGATGCTAAAACCCTATATTTCATAGGTAAGGATAATATACCGTTTCATACACTCATTTTCCCAGCGCTATTGATGGCAACCCATGAGGACTATAATCTCCCATGGAACATCTGCACAAACGAATGGCTAATATTTAGTGGGCAGAAATCTTCAAAGAGTCGTAGGATAGGTGTATGGATAGATGAAGCACTAGAAATGTTCCCAGTAGACTACTGGAGGTACACGCTTATAGCGATACGTCCAGAGACAAAGGATTCGGATTTCACATGGAAAATTTTTATTGAAAAAGTGAACTCTGACCTAAATGATACACTCGGTAACTTCGTACATAGAACATTAAAGTTCATAAACATCTACTTTAACAGTGAAATTCCGAGCCCAAGGAACCTAGATGAACTAGATAGGAAGACCTTAAATGCAATAGAGGAGAAGATCAAAGCCGTCGATAATGCATTAAGCAGCTTTCAGCTACAGATGGCACTACGTGAAGCCATTGAGCTAAGCCGTATTGGAAATAGATATCTAAATGAAAAGAGACCTTGGGAGACTGTTAAGTCGAATCCTGATGTTACAGCTAACACCCTTTACGTTTCAGCCCAAATAGTTAGGGCTCTATCAATAATACTTGAGCCATTCATACCCATAACGGCGCTTAAAATTCGGAATCTGCTAAATCTGCCAGAGAAAGCCCTTTGGGACGAAGCCTACAAACCTTTACCATCAAATCATAAGATTAAAGAAGCTGAACCATTATTCAGCAAGATCGAGGTTTCTGAGGAGAAACTGCAGGAGATGCTTGAAAATATAAGATCTAAGTCTGAGAAAATATCGATTGAGGAATTTTCGCGAATAGATTTACGTGTCGGCAGAATAGTTAAGGCTGAAGGCGTACCGAAATCCCAGAACCTACTTAAGCTAACAATTGATATTGGTGGAGGCAATCTTAAGACGGCTGTTGCTGGAATAGCAAAATATTATAGTCCAGAAAGCCTTGAAGGGAAATACGTTATAGTCGCGGTGAACCTAGAACCAAAAAAGATATTTGGTATAGAATCTAAGGTGATGATCCTAGCAGCACAGGATGAGAGTGATAATGTAGTAATTATAGCGCCTGAAAAACCGATAAGTCCTGGAAGCAAAGTAAGGTAGTGGAGATTTAATTGCAGCTGAAAATCGATATACACGTCCACACATATTACTCTAAAGATAGCATCATAACTCTAGACGACCTAATATCTCAGATCAAGAAAAATAGGCTGGATGGAATTGCCATAACGGACCATGACACAGTGGAAGGCGCTATAAAAATAGTGAGAGCCATCAAGGAAAAAGGCATAGGGATAAATCCAATAATAATACCAGGTATAGAGGTTTCCACGAAAAGGGGACATATATTAGGCATAAATATGACAACACCTATACCAAAAAAGCTAAGTATAGAAGAGACTGTTGAAAGAATTCATGAGAATGGTGGCATAGCCATAGCAGCCCATCCAGAAACATTCTTTAAAGATGGAATAGGCTTAAATCCCAAGATATTATCTGCTGGCTTAGACGCCATTGAAGTCATAAATTCATCAGTATTCCCATTTAAGCTCCTAACTCAATTATGTAAGAAGTTTGCCGAACGATATGGCTTACCACAAACGGCTGGAAGCGACTCACATATACCTGAAACAATAGGCTTATCCTATACGCTTATGGAATGCGACAGCGCAAAAATAGATGATATTATTGAGTCTATAAGGAAGGGATTAACAAAACCAGTTGGCAGAGGCATACCGATGACATTAAGAATAAAGAGAGTCTTTAGAAAAACTTAAGCTAAGAGCTGCTTTCTAGCCCTCTAGGACAGGTATTTTCTGCATTCCCAACTCAGCGCCTAGAGTTGTCTTCTCCGACTTCTCAATCTTTGTGGATTCAGGATCTAAATCATAGAGCTCAACAGCCCTTGAGCCATAACCGCCGAGTAAGTACGGTGATTTAACGCCTGTCATGACTAATGTAACCCTTAAGGTCCCCTTTAGATTCGGATCGATCCTAGCGCCCCAAATAACTAGAGCGTCTTCGTTCATCATTTGAGTTATAATTTCACCAACCATATTTGCCTCCTCAATCGTTAAGCTTTCATCACTTGATATGTGAATTAGCGCACCATTTGCGCCACTATAATCTATGTCCAGCAGGGGCATTCTAAGAGCCTTTTGAACCGCATCCTCAGCCCTATTGGGCGCGTTAGATTCACCTATTCCAGCTATGGCTACGCCGCCACGCTTTATTATGGTTCTAAAGTCAGCGAAATCCAGGTTTATTAGGCTAGGCATTGATATAACCTCTGTTATACCCTTAATCATATTGGCTAACACCTGATCCCCAACTCTAAAAGCTTCGTTTAATGGTAATTGCGGAACAAGCCACATTAACTTATTATTGTCTATAACTATTACTGTGTCACATTCCCTACGCATTTCAGTTAAACCCTTGAGAGCATAATTAATTCTACCCCTCTCAATCTTGAAGGGCATTGTAACAACGCCAACAACTATAGCACCCTTTTCCCTAGCCAGCTTAGCGACGACGGGCGCTGCCCCGGTTCCAGTTCCACCACCCATTCCAGCTGTCACAAACACTATGTCAGCATCCGTCAAAACCTTCTCAACCTGCTCAATAGATTCTTCTATGGCAGTCCTACCAATATTCGGGTCTCCGCCCGAGCCCAGACCGCGTGTCAATTTCTCTCCTATCAGAATCTTTTGGTGTGCATGTATAGCATTCAGATGCTGCAAGTCAGTGTTTATCGCTATGCATTCAGCGCCAACTACACCTGACTCCATCAGCCTATTAACAGTGTTATTTCCAGCTCCACCTACTCCAATGACTAGTATGCGACAGTACCCCGGTTCCCTTAAACCCTTCTGCAAGTTCTCACTCCACATATATTGGAGTGCTTTATCGGCTAGTTTTGCCATGGTGCTTCCGTCTCCATAATTCAATTTCAATCAAATCCCTTATAGCTGCCCTTATGGCTTCGGCTCTATGGGGATAATATCGTTTACTAACTAACTCATCCAGAGCCTCTAAATAGGGTTCTGGAAGATAAATTGTTATGAGCTTCATGCTTGTATCACCTCACAAAAAATAGTGGACTAAGACATTAAATAATGCATAATAATATCCAAATATGATTCAAACATGTTTATGCCTTTTCTTTATAAATTTATCTATTTATGCAGGCACTTCATTACCAAAGATTATGAACACTTCAGCAAACTCCTTTTACTATTGCTTTAAAAGTTTATCTAAAAGTTTGAGATTAAGTTAAAGCCCTATGGAATAAATAGACTAACATTAACAACCCAACGCTCGACCCCAACAACACATACATTTACAAATATGCAACTTGAGGATTTGTAATTGATGATTAAAGTGTTAATGGGCATAACATTCCGTATAAGAATAGTTTTGTTTATTGAACCACGAATGGTAGCTGAATGTTATCACCGACAATATCTTTGGGTTGCTTATTCAAAAATCCTTCCCATTATAATGTAAGTTTATATAATTGGCTTCAATTTTTAATGTGAAATGCCAAGATGGAGATTGGGAAGAATTTAGAGGACTTAAATACTAAAGATCAAATTCATAATTTAGGGAGGACAGTCTACGCTGAAAACTATGGTTGCGCTGCAAATAAAGCTGATTTTGAGATAATGCTCGCGCATATTTTGAAAACTGGCTACAGCATATCAGATAAACCGGAGAGAGCTGACATAATATTGGTGAATACATGTGGAGTTAAAAAACCCGCCGAGGATCGCATAATAGAGAGACTGCGCCTATTTAATAGCCTTAATAAACCACTTATTGTGGCTGGTTGCCTACCCAAAATAAATCTTAGGGCAATAATGATGGCTGCTCCAAATGTCTCAGCAATTCTAGATCCCTACAGTATTGATAAAATTATTTTAGCCTTAGAGGCTGCTAAAAATGGTAAAAAGGGAGTAATATTCTTTTCAGATAAACCACCAATTAAGCTAGAGCAGCCTAAAATTAGGCTTAACAAAGCCATTGAAATAATACCAATTTCCGAGGGATGCTTAGGCGCATGCTCCTTCTGCTGTGTTAGGTTCGCTAGGGGCACATTATTTTCTTATCCAATGGAATTGATTATAAACAGGGTTAAGGAAGCCCTTTCCAATGGTGTTAGAGAGATTTGGTTAACTTCGCAGGATAATGGGGCTTATGGATTAGATATAAAGACCAACCTGGCTAATCTTCTTAAATACTGTTGCAGTATTAACGATAAGTACTTTATTAGAGTTGGCATGATGAATCCAAATTACGTTATAAAAATGCTACCAGAGCTTATAGACTCCTATAAAAATGAGCACATATTTAAGTTCCTACATATACCAGTTCAGAGTGGAGATAATGAGGTTTTAAAAGCAATGAACCGAAAATATACTGCTGAAGAGTTTAAGCTTATAATCGAGTCCTTTAGAAGGGAAATCCCGGACATAACTATTGCAACAGACGTTATATGCGGGTTCCCCTCTGAAGGCAGGGAGGCGTTTGAGAAAACCATGAAGCTTATGGAGTATATTAAGCCAGACGTAATTAACATATCCAAGTTTTTCCCAAGACCTAACACTCCAGCCGCAAAAATGAAACAGTTAGATACGAAAGAGATAGCGTACAGAAGCCGTATGTTAACGGAATTAGCCAATAAAATATCCCTTGAAAAGAATACTTTCTGGCTAGGTTGGGAAGGAGAAATATTAATTGACGAAAAAGGTCCGAGCGACTCATGGATTGGGAGAAACTATGCTTATAAGCCAATAGTTATAAGAAGCACAAAGAATATTCTTGGAGACTTTATCAATGTTAAGATTATAAATGCGCACATAAATTATTTAGAGGCCAAAATAATTTAGAATATAGGGCGAAATCTTAGGCATTCAATATCCTCATCATCTCCTGAGCATTATGTAGCATATTAGTATCATTATTGAAGAAAACGTAAACTTTCTCAGGCTTAGCCTCCAATATCCTTCTCTTAACTTCCTCAAGCTCTTCAATCGTGTAACAATGAGAATACCAGTATGTTCTTCCATGCATCCTCAAATAGACCACACCGCTGGTATTGAAGATATCTGTTGGAAGATCTGGGCAGTCCACGCTAACTAGGGTTATTTCCATCTTAGAAGCCCATTTGATAATATCCCTATTAAACCACGTTATATTTCTTGGTTCTAGAGCAAATCTCCATCCGAGCCCAACTTCATTAATAAACTTCTCTATCTTGTAGGTTGATGATGCCTTGATTGATAGTGGAAGCTGGAAGAGGTAAAAATCTATTAAGTGATCCATTGGCTCAAATAGATCCTTAAACTTCCACCATCTTTCAAGAGCCCTCTCATTAAACTTAAATGTGTGAGTTATTAGCCTATTAACTTTAATAGACCATCTAAGCCTCTCACCCTTGGCTCTCCAGGATTTCACGGCGTTTGGGAAGGGAAACCTATAGAAGCTTGCGTTTAACTCAACAGCGTTTAAGCCCGAGTTTTTAATGTACCAATCTAAATTTCCACCCTCATTCCAAATATAAACCCAACCAGAAGTGCCAACATAAATCTCCAATTAAATCACAGCCTACTATAATATCATGTCATTAGACTATTAAGCCTTAAATATTATCAGCATAAATGAGACATGAAGATGCTAACTTTGACATGACAAAGAAAATAAATTAAGTTTTCTCAAGAAATGTGAGAGTGGTGATTAAATCGCGAGAGAATAATGATTTAGTTGCCCTGGAGAGAAATATATGTGGAGAATCGGTATTTTAACCCGTAATGAGAATTCCTGGTGCTCAACACAATTAAGGAATGCCATTATTAAGCGCGGTTTGCAACCGCTCTGCTTTAGTTTTCCTGATTTAGTGGCTAAAGTTGGATTTAAACCTGAGTTTTCACTTAAAGATTTAAATGTTCTCAGAGATGTTAGGGCTATAATAGTGCGCCCTATTGGGCGTGGTTCGCTTGAGGAGATAATATTCCGCCTAGATGTTCTTCATAGACTTAAGAGGTTAGGTCTATACATTTTAAACCCTCCACATGCAATTGAACGCTCAGTCGATAAGTATTATGCCTTATCGCTTCTTGAGGAGGCTGGTCTACCAGTTCCGCGAACAGTTGTTACAGAGAGAGCTAATGAGGCTTTAAGAGCCTTTCATGATCTAGGCGGTGACGTTGTTATCAAGCCAATTTTCGGCTCACGTGGGATAGGTTCGACTAGGATTTCGGATCCGGATATCGCTGAGAGAATATTTAGAGCTCTAGAATTTCATCATCAAGTAATATATCTGCAAGAGTTTATACCGCATGGAAACTATGACATAAGGGTATTTGTTTTAGGCGGGAAAGTTTTAGCAGCCATGCGCCGTATTTCGAACCTATGGAAAACCAATATTAGCCTAGGGGCTAAGCCAGCGCCATATGTGCCAACCAAGGAAATAATGGATCTAGCATCAAAAGCCGCTGAAGTCGTCGGATGCGAGGTTAGTGGGGTAGATATACTCGAGAGTTCTAAGGGACCATTTATTGTTGAACTTAATAGTCAGCCTGGTTGGAGGGGATTACAAAGTGTAACAAGCGTTAATATAGCTGAGGAGATCATTGATTACGTTATTAATAAAGTAAGAGAAGTGGAGAAGAAATAATGGGTAGATCGGCAATAATACTTGCTGGTGGGGAGTCGCAGAGATTTGGAGCTGATAAAGGTCTTCTTGACCTTGCAGGTAAACCATTAATATCATATGTTGTTGGAAGAACAATTGATCTCGTTGATGAGATAGTTGTTTGTGTTAAAACAGAAGCCCAGTTATCTCTATACTCGCAAGTTCTCCCGAAAGAAGTTAAATTAGTAGTTGATTCCAAGGATCTCCCACCATGTCCACTTACTGGAGCTTTAACAGGACTAATGAATGTGAAAGGAGAATACTCACTTATATTGCCATGTGATACACCATTTATTTCAAAAAGAATCATAAACCTTCTCTTTGAAATAGCGGTTGGAGTTGACGCTGTAATCCCGAGATGGCCTAATGGTTATATAGAGCCTCTTCAAGCAGTCTACAGGAGTAAGATGGCACTAGAAGCTGCCAAGAGAATGATCGAAACTAATAATTATAGAATGCAGTCGATAATATCTTTACTTAAAAGAGTCTGCTATATCTCAACACTAATTATTAAAGAGATTGACCCAAAAATGTACACTTTCCTAAACATTAATACTCCCCTAGACCTGAGGAGAGCTGAATCTATAATTAGGAGGGGCTTGGTGGTATAATTGAATTATATGATGACAAACACTTCAAAAATTCGTCTCAAATTTTATATGAAGAGGTCCTTCTCCCTAGGTCTTATGAGTTCCTTAGCGGTCGCATCCTCAGACTTCTCATAAGGATAACCCCTAATTATGGCCGCTGGTATTCCCTCATTAGCTTGTCCTATGACAAGTTCGGCCGCTGAAGAGAGTTCATCGGCAATAGCTGTCTGTTTAACTCTGAGAACATATCCGAAAAGGTCACTTTCACCCCTCCTATCCCGAATTGGCTTAATACCAGCAACCCCAATAGCCACGTTTATTTCACCAACCCGAAGCGGTCTACCATGAGTATCAGAGACTATGACAGCTACATCTTTCCCTGTGATCTCACGTATTCTTTGCCTTATCTTTCTGGCTGAGAGATCCGGGTCTTTAGGTAATAGGGCTACATTCCTTTCGCCTGGAACATTTGACCTATCCACGCCAGCGTTTGCACATATAAACCCATGCTTAGTCTCAGCTATTATATGTCCATCACCCATACGCACAATCGATTTAGACTCTCTTAGAACAACCTCGACCAACGATGGATCCCTATTAAACTCCTCCGCTATTGTTTTGGCGAATTCGGATGGAGTGACCTCATCAAGGTTTACAACGTTTCCCTCAGCCCTAGAAACAACAACATGGGTTACCACAATTATGTCTCCATCCTCTATTGGTGTACCCTGCTTCGCTGCTGCCTCACAAATAATAAGCCCTAAATCATCGCCACATTTAATGATCGGTATTCCCGTAACTGGGATTATTCTGATTATGCGCATAATCTTCGTATTACCCCAGTAATAATAAAATTTTTCCCTAAAATTCACATTTTCTGGAAGACTGGAAAATATTAAATTTAGGAGATTTCACTTTCTTATGAGGGAGGAAGCACGTATGCCGTGCACGGTAGTTGTTTGCGGCTTCTTCGGCGATACTGGTAAAGGCAAAATTATATCATATCTGGCCTTAAGGGACAAGGTTAGTGTGGCTGTCAGAGCAGGTGTTGGACCGAATGCTGGACATACTGTTGTTTATGGCGAAAAAACGTATAAGGTTCGCATGATACCAAGCGCCTTTGTATATGAGAAGTGCCGTCTCCTAATAGGTCCAGGAGTCCTCGTAGATCCCAACATATTTCTTGAAGAGGTTAATCTTGTTAACGCTGAAAATAGGGCTGGGCTTGACCCACAATGCGCTATAATTGAGCCTAAGCATATAGAGGCTGACAAAATGGGGCATTTAGCATCTGAGATAAAAACGACTGGAACAGGCACAGGACCATGTAATGCGGATCGCGTGTTAAGAAAAGCTAAACTCGCCAGGGACATACCTGAACTCCAACGCTTCCTAGTGGACGTACCCCTAGAAGTTAACATGGCGATTGATAGCGGAGAAAACGTCCTAATTGAAGGAACCCAGGGAACATATCTATCTTTATGGCATGGAACATACCCCTATGTGACATCGAAAGATGTGACAGCTTCAGCAGCATGCTCAGATGTTGGCGTTGGTCCAAAAAAGGTTGATGATGTAATAGTTGTTTTCAAGGCATTTGTTACTAGGGTTGGAGCTGGACCGCTACCGGGTGAGATACCATGGGAGGAGGCTGAGAGGAGAGGCTGGGCTGAGGTGGCTACTGTAACTGGAAGGAGGAGGAGAGCCGCGCCATTCAATTTTGATCTGGCTAAGAGAGCAGTCATGCTTAACAGCGCCACTCAAGCTGCTATAACAAAAATCGACGTTCTATTCCCGGAATGTAAGGGTGCAAGATCATATAGTGATCTCTCAAATGAAGCAAAGGAGTTTATTAAGAAAGTTGAGGAAGAGATAAAGATACCAGTGACATTGATAGGTACAGGTCCAGAAGTCTGGGATATAATAGACAGAAGATTTAAGTGAACCATTATCTCCGCAAACTATTTTAAGAACTAAATTACAGGTTTTAACTGTTCATTCTAATAAATTAGGGAGGTAGAAAAGTTTTTAAATAACCCATATATAGCATTTATAGCCTTATTCAGGCAGACATCAATATATTATGAGTAATATAAGGGAAGTGAACAATACGTTTAATCTAGTATCCATTGAGGATACTGTTCGCATACCACCTGAAAAATTTAATGAACCCCTTGAGAAAGTTGCATTAGAGCAGCTTAAAATGAAATATGTTGGCGTTATTGATGAGGAGTTAGGATACTTAATAGCTGTCACGGATGTTAAGGTTTCACCCATCGGAAAAATAATTCCCGGCGATGCTGCAACATACCATAAAGCAGTATTCTCGCTCCTAACATTCCTACCAAAAATTCAGGAGATTGTTGAGGGCGAGGTTGTTGAGATTGCCGATTTTGGAGCCTTTATCCGAATTGGACCCGTTGACGCATTACTTCATATTTCCCAGCTCATGGATGACTTCATATCATATGATGAAAAGCAAGGTATTTTGATGGGTAAGGAAACGAAGAGAAAAGTTTCAATCGGTGATAAGATGCGTGTTAGAATAACCGCCGTGTCAATGAGTAAAGGCGCCGGATTCGGCAAAATAGGTGTTACGGCACGGCAGCCGTTTCTAGGGAAGATTGAGTGGATTGAAGAGGACCTAGAAAAGATGAAGAGTGAAACTGAAGAGCGAGATAAAAAGTCTAAAGAGTGAGGGGAGCCATAATGGTTGAGAGGGCATGTAGGAGATGCCATTATATTACTGAAGAAAAGGTTTGCCCAAACTGTAAGTCAACTGATTTGAGCGAGGACTTTAGTGGTCTAGTAATAATTTTTGATCCAAAAAATTCTGCCATAGCAAAAGTAATGAAGATTGAAAAGAAGGGGCGTTACGCCATTAAAGTGAGATAGAAAGATGGGGAGATACATTCTCACACCAAATCTTAGAGATGAACTTAAAATACCATTAGGAACCCTCATTAAGGGTACGCCTAAAGATGTTACGGAGAAAGTGAAGGAATTAATAGATTATACTAAACCTAAAAAAATTATTTCAGTAGGCGACGTTATTTCTGAAAGTATGCTTAAAATGGGACTTAAAGTGGATGTTTTCATAGTGGATAATCGATCTATGCGCAAACCAATTGAGCCACTAACCTTCAGAGCTGACGAAACTCTGAATCTTACTAATCCAGCTGGTACAATCATGGATGATTCTTGGCGAGTAATTAGCGAAGCAATTAACTCTGATGGGACAGTAAGGGTTTTAGTTAATGGCGAAGAAGATTTGCTAGCAATAGTTGCTGTTCTAGTTGCCCCAGAAAATTCTATGGTTATTTATGGTCAGCCAAATGAAGGAGCTGTTATAATTAATGTTGGGGAAGAAAGTAAAAAGAGGATGCGTGAAATCTTAGGTAAAATGAGGTATGAACCAGAAAACTAAAGTAGGGGTATAATTAAAGTATCGTCTAAAGCGGTGGTGTCAAATTGAAGATCAAAATAATAAGTAGTAGGCGCAATGAGCTACTTAAGAGAAATGAGATAATTTTCAGCCTATCACATGAGGAGTCACCAACACCCTCAAGAATTGATATTAGAAAGGAAATAGCGAGAGTCTTCAAAACTGAAACCGATAAGGTGTATATAAGGAGAATAGAGACTGTAACTGGAACAACAACCTCCATTGGCGAGGCTCACATTTACGATTCACCAGAGTGGGTTAAGCAAATTGAACCAGAACATATAATAGTAAGGAATAACCCTCAAATAAAGAAGGAGGAATGATCTAGCAATGCCAAAAAGGAAGGAGAAGAGATTCGTATCATTATATTATAAGATTGAGGATGGAAAACTGAAGAGAGTTCTCCCTATATGTGAAAGATGCGGTCCAGGGTATTTTATGGCTGATCATGGAAACCGTTATACATGCGGACACTGCGGTTTCACAAGATATAAGACTTCACCAAGGAATACTAGCAGAGCAACTGCCAGAGAGGATAACCTCTAATATTTAGTTGGCTTAATTAGCAGAAAAAGCTGTAAACCGGCTGCAATTATTAGAAGAGCAATTATGACAGCCACTATAATAATCACTGACTTCATCTCGGGATTGCTGATATAATCGGCAACTTGTGGAAAAAATATTAGCCCAACATATATTATGAGAATTACTGTGCATAAAAAGGAGATTAGATAAAAAATATTTATTTTGTGATCAGACATCACATATTCCCTTCAAACACCTATCTTCCCAATCATAATGAGTCCAGAAACGTATTTAATAATTTGCTTCTGTTTCCAGATATTTTAAAGTTTATAAATTGGACTTGAAGGAAGTATCTCAACCATTATAAGCATATCATTATCTATAAATTTTAATAATGCTTGATGGAGGTGTGCTGAATTTCAAACATTAAAAAGATAGGCATAATTGCTGATACTCACGATAGACTCGACCTCATTGATGAAGCCGTGAAGAGACTAAATGATACAAGCGTTAATCTTGTACTCCATGCTGGGGATTATATTGCTCCATTCTCCGTATTACGGTTTAAGCCATTAAAGGCTAAGCTTATCGGCGTCTTCGGCAATAATGATGGGGATCAAGCACTTTTAAGAAGGAGATTTGAGGAGATAGGAGCTCATATTTATGGGAGGTTCGCTGAAATAAGTGCGGGAAACCTAAAAATTGCATTGATTCATGGCGAGGAAGAGGGACTATTGAATGCCCTAATTAGATCAAATTATTATGATGTTGTCGTTCATGGGCATACTCATAAAGCCGAAATATATAATGTTGGAAGAACCTTAGTAATTAACCCAGGTGAAACTTGCGGATATTTATCCGGTAGGGCAACAATAGCAATCTTAGATGCTGAGAGAGGGGAGGCTGAAATCCTTGAGATATAACTTTATTAAGCCCTTAACTCTTAGAATCAAGTAAAATTTAAATTCGCATTAATTTATCCCTAGGCTTAATGTCTCGGGAGACATTAGTAGCGCTAGGTAAAAAGGCTATTGGACTAACACTAATATATAATTCCATTGTAAGCTTACTTTCCTCCATAAGCATACTCTGTGGGGCTTATATGGGTTTTTCAGCGGGTTTCATCTCAAGCCCATACTCCATAAGCAGCCTCCCATTCTTATTTGTCGTCTTAACATCAATGTTGAATATTGTTCCAGCGAAGATCATTGGAAAAGTAAACCTAAGGAGAATATTGTTCCACCACTATGTTTATGGTATTCTGTCAATAGTGGTTTATTTCGCCTTCACAATATTGCCTTTCCTAACGAATAAGTTTATCCCAAGCGGGTATCAAGCGTATTTAAGTCTCCTCCTCTATTGGGGCTTAACGCTTATGATAGATGATTTAGCCGACATATCACCTAGGATAGCACACTTCCTCGACCGTGTTAAAAGGAAGGTGAAAGAGATGGGTGAATCAATCCAGAATGTACATTTAATATCGAATTTTATCTCATCTTACGCCGTAATCCAAGTTCTCTTATGGTCCTTTAAAGAAGGCTTTCTGCTATCCTATAATCCCTTCTTAGGCACACTCCATATACTCTTAATAGCGAACCTATTAATAACTGCCCTCTATGGACTGAAAATATATAAGGAGAAAATATGGCTTAAAAAGCTCTAGAGAGCGTCTTAATCATTCAGGCTTTAGCATACTAACATTTTTTCTTAAGCCCTCCCATCCACCCTCAGCCTTCAACATTAGAATCCTAAAGGCAGTTTTGGAATCCATTTTATCCCAAGACTCCCCAATAGCCTCCTTAACCAAGTATTTGGCGGCATTCAAAACCTCAGCATTCATCTTTGAGTCGGCCTCATCGGCAATATGGCAGATTAGGGCTTCAATGGTCTTAGGTGATATCGGACCTGCCTGACCGTGGCTGGCTACTACAATATGGATCAAGTCTAATGGGAAACCCCTTCTAAAGAGCTCTAGCGCCGCTAGAGTTAAATGGTCTAGGCGCTCACCTAAGGGCGAGTTTTTATATGCTCCGTCACTTTTTCTCTCGTAAGTTAATGGCTTAAATATGTCATGTAATATAACTCCACCTATAACTAAATCCCTATTAACCTTACCACCATAAATCTTCTCGATAGATTCAGAAATTGCCAATGCAATATTAACTGTTGACAATATGTGATCAATTAGTCCGCCAGGATAATTATGATGGTGAAATCTACTGGCAGGAGCCTCCTCTAATGCTAAACCAGTATAAGATTTGCCTTCAAGATTAATTGATAAATCCTCAAGGAAATCTAGAATCTTCTTCCTCAAAGATTCATCTTTAATATTATTTATAACATCAATTAATCTGGGATCTAGCAGTTTCTCCACCCCGCCAACCTGTCTGTTTAGTCTTATTTCACTTCAGCCATAATTCTCCTTTTAGTTTTTTCGGCAGTCGTATGAGCCATGCGGAGGGGTTCCGGGATCCTATGATGTTTTGAGCATGAAAGAACAATTTTTATGGCTGTTTCTAAGGAAACCTTATGCCCCACGCTCACATAAATTGGTTTCGCATTAATCCTAGTGAATACGGCTCCCCCTACAATCTTTCCTTGATAAATTATAGGCTTCCAAATACCGTCCCCATCACTTTCGCGATCAAAAATTTCCCCACAAAGGAGACTCTTTGCAACCCCTATAGTGGCAATATTTAAGGTTACACCCAAGTGACTCGCAAACCCCAGATGATATGGGTGCGCAATCCCCTGTCCATCAACCAAAAATAAATCGGGCTTAACGCTCAGCTTCTTTATTGCGGAAACTGCAGGAGGCATCTCTCTGAATGATAGAAGCGTGGGCACATATGGAAATCTTGTCTCAACCACCGATATTCCGAAATCCATTGGTTTCATAGAATTATAATCTAGGACTGCAACTGCACCAATAGAGAACTTACTTATATATGCAACATCTACTCCAGCAATACACTTTATTGGAGTATTTAAGCAATCTTGAGTAATAACCTTTTTTGAGAGGACTTCCTGAAGCCTCCTAGCCCTTTCTACAGAGAAATTAATATTCTGAAGCAAATTAAACAGCTCTCGATCGAACATTATTCCTCACGGTTAATTTTAGATTCCAAGATCCTTTGAAGATCCCTCATCATATTACTGAGCGCTGATCTCCTAACCTCCGCTGTCACATCTCCTCTTGTTGCCTCAATAACTCGCCTGGCTACATCACACTTTCTTCTAAGACCTGATATAAATATAAGCAGCTCATCACAACCTATTATCCCATTATAGATTGTCTCCATAACATTAAGGCATTTCTCAGCCTCTTCAACAGCACCCTTCCTTATCAAATCTAGGGATCTGCGTCTCAGTTCACCTATAACATCAGCTAACCCAAGAACATATTGCTCACTTGGAATATTTATATCCTCAGGGCTCGGTATCTTCTCATCTCTGATTATTTTTAGGAAGATTTGAGCTTCAGCATATTCTTCAAGGGCTGGATCTATAAGTCCCATGGAGAGAAGATCCGGATGGGCTTTTAGCACTTCATTAAGCCTAACAATATTCAAACTTGCCTCTTTTAGGACTTCTTCGGCCTCACCAATTCTATTCTTGTGTGTAAGGAAAATAGCTTGCTTAGACATTCTAGTTGTTTTTCTGGCAATTGTTTGAATCTCTTGACGTAACTCGTCTTTTCTTACCGCTTGCTCCCTTATCTTATTAAGAATTTCTTCAAGCGACATACTATTCCACAAATAATAATCCACAGAATTCCTTTAAAGGATTGCCCTAGAGGGGAGTAAGCGATTTAAATAGGGATAACATCTTTATTTTTTAAGAGGAAAGAGAAATATGATCTTTGACAGATTTAGGAGAAAAAAGCAGAAGGGTCTACAGGTACCTAGAAGCATTTTCTTAAAAGCTAAACCAGTTAGAAACCCAGCATTGACTTGGGAAAAAGATAAGAAGACAAAAGAGATAAAGATCATTATCCCCTTAAAAACATCATCACAAACTGGCGGGGCAAAGAAAGAGGAAAAGGAGAGGAAGGGATTTTTAGATAAGCTATTTCCACCAGAACCTGAAAAGCGAGTTATTAGTCTTGATAGAATTGGTTCTATTGTCTGGGAACTCTGTGACGGAGAGAGGACGATAGGCGACATTGCCAATTACCTAGTTGAGAAGTACAAAATAATGCATGAAGAAGCTGAGATTTCACTTAACGCCTATTTTAATCAGCTCTCCAGCAGAGGACTTATCGGTTTCATTTTACCAGAAGAGTTAAAAAAGCAGATTGAGAAAAACGAGAAAACTTAATTAGGGAAATTATCTATTATACCATAACAATTTTTAAACATGTTTACTTAAGTGAGGGTTTATGCCAATATTCAGCGCTAACCATCTAATAGATTTTGGAACAAAAATATTTTTGGCAGCTGGAGCGCCTCTTGAGGAGGCTCAACTAGTTTCAGAATTTCTTGTCAGGGCTAATCTCGCCGGACATGATTCTCATGGAATTATACGCATAATACAGTACATAGGCGATATTGAGAGGGGAATTATTAAGCCCGGCGCAAAGATCACTATTGTAAAGAACTCAGCTTCCCTCGCTATTTTAAATGGTAATTGGGGTTTTGGTCAGGTTATTGCTAAAAGAGCAATGGAACTAGCCATTGAAAAGGCTAAAGATAACGTAGTGGGCATTGCTTGCGCATTTAACTGTAACCATATCGGTAGATTAGCTGATTACACTCTTATGGCTTCCAGGAATAATATGATCGGCATAGCAATGGTTAACTCAACAAAATCCGTAGCGCCTTTTGGTGGAAGAGATAGGATACTATCAACAGGGCCTATTAGCTTTGCCTTCCCATCAGATACGGATCCACCAATCGTTATTGATATAGCCACAAGCGTTGTCGCGGAAGGTAAAGTTAGAGTTATGCTGCATAAGGGTGAAAGAATTCCTTTCGGCTGGATAATTGATAAGAATGGGAATCCAAGTAATAATCCGCAAGATCTTTATAATGGTGGCGCACTACTACCTTTAGGTGGGGATGAAGCTGGACATAAGGGCTTCGGTCTTAGCTTAGCAATTGAAATACTAAGTGGGATACTAACTGGCGCTGGTTGCGCATATGAGGAAAACAAGAGGGGAAATGGTGTATTCTTCGAGGTTATAAATGTTGAGAAAATCATGCCAATTGAAGAATTCAAGAGAAAAATCAGCGAACTCGTCAGAACTATAAAATCCTCTAAACCTAGACCTGGCTGGAAAGAGATAATCATACCAGGTGAACCAGAATATTTAACGGAAAAGGCTAGACTTAAAGGGGGCATATATGTGCCAGAGAGGACGTGGGAGGAGATAAAGCGGATAGCAAACAAGCTCGGAGTAAACAATATCCCGGAACCTATAGCGAAATAGGGTATAATTAATGGGTTTTGGCTGGAGATTAAAAATATGTGAAGCTTAACTTGCGGAAGCAGCGCGCCTTCGTCTTAACGCTATAAGAGACACTGCAGCAACAATTACTACAATTATTAATGTTATAAACCACCATTCAGCCCATATAGGTTTAGAAACCACCTCACCCATAAGAGCCCACACACTCAAATGATCAACATTTGCCCATGCATAATGCTCCTTAACATTCAAATGGGTTTCCACAGGCGTCCACTTTCCCGCGCTCTGATCCCAGAAGTGAATTTTTAGGCTATTCTCATCTATGTTAAGCTCAGTTAACTCTCTTTTGTCATAGTAAATTCTTATCATGAAGCTACCACTCGCCTCTCCACCCTCAGAAGTAATCTGCACATATCCGCCTAAAACCCTATATTTCTCTGATGGAGCGGCTACACCCTCTGGAAGTGTGAAGGAACCTCTAACGATGAGTATAATATTACTCTGAACGCTATTAATTGTTACTTGACAGTTTGCGGCGCCAGGTGCGCTGATAATATATGGTTTTTCTGAGGAAACAAAGTTCTTGAAAACAGCGTACACTGACCCTTCATAAACCTTGAATGTTAAATCCCTTAGATCATCGAACTCTACATTATTCCATACGAAGGTATTGTTAGCTGAAACATTATCTGGCGGAGGTGTTCCTTCCGCTATTATCGGGATGACTGTGCGAGTCCCATTACTTTCACCCTTAATTATAATCTTTAGCCTACCGCTTCTCATGCTATAGGCGAAATCAAATAAGCGTTCCATTCTAAAGCATGTAGCATTTATCTGATTTATTGGAGGCGTAACCTTAATTCCTCGAAAACTTATAGAAGTTACGCTTTCATATGGGCGATATTTAATGTTCTGACTTAAATTGAATTTAAAGTTGCTTACATCAACAACTTTTGTTTTATTCACGAATTGCAGTTGCCAAAGGATTTGATCTTGAGAGGGCGCTGACTTAGCGAGCATATTAATATAGAGTTCTTTAATTAAATTTAATTCAGCGTTTATGTCTCCCTCAAGAATATATTTTCCAACATACTGGGCTACGCCGCTCTCATAGGACAATTTCTCCTCATAAGATTTCGCCTTAACATACCTCATCCTAAGAAGATCCTTCAAATATTGCTGAAGATCCGGCGGCAAATCACCAACGAGAATTTGAGAGGTCATATTCTGTGCTCTCTCTAAGTTGGTTAACAAATTAAAGTTGAAATCCAGCCCCCTTATCGATCTGATATAGGATATTCTAAAGCTAGCCCTTTCGATGGATTCTAGAGTTGCATTGACTAAGTCACGTGCTATTTTTCCAATCAATTCTCTCTGATCATAAGGCACTCCCATAGTTTGCGCAAGGATTTGTTCATAAATCCTCGCTAAAATCTCCATGAAATTGCCCCTTAAGACTATCTTAACATAAATTATGTCGCTATTTCTATCTCTAGGGACAATTGTCACATTATATAACTCACATACAACGAGGCCTCCCGTCGCCTGATACAATATCTGGTCAATGTAATCTTTCTTTAGGCTGATCTCCTCAATGAAATCTCTACTTGGCGGAGTAAAACCTAGGATAGGTAATGTCTGATTATAGAAAATCTCTATTGAATCATAGATCTTTACATAAGTTGTATTCCCCTCAACATCCAACTCTACATCGCCTACTGTAAGACCTGGAACTAAATGGATAGTTAATGTTCCACTGTATGTTCCTTTATAGTATCTTCCGCTGATTACCAAGTCGGTTGAGTTAAGCGGAAATACATTGAAATCAAGCAATATATATTGCTCATAATATGGTGGTAACAGTCCAAACCATCTTTCTGGAAGAACTATTGAGCCGTTAATGGTTGTTTCCAAAAAGTTCTGAGATAACTTTTGGGAGAGGAAAAATTTAGTTGAGTTTAATGGGAATTGCATGGATTGCTCCTCTGGAAAAGTCACACTACAAATGTGTTATCATCTTCTCTCATAGTTCCAATGCTAAATCTGAGACTATTTGGATATAACCCAGTTATAGTGATATGTTGGGATGTATAATTATAGAAGTATTCTCCTGCAAGCTCGACCACGCCGTTAGGATATACTCCAAACTTAACCTCAAGCTGTTCGTGAATTTGTGTATCTTGAGCTTGAGATGGTATCTGCATAATAGATAATATCATTAATAAAATCACCGGGAATAGAATTCTAGCAGATCTTTCCAAATTTCCTCCTCCATCTAAAGGCTGGTTTCCAGCATATAATTTATGCTTCTAAAAACTATTTAAACTTAAAAACCACCTATAAGCTTAGGGTCTCTGAAATGAGAGTTACCGCTATATGTATCAGAAATTTTAAGAGAAGAAAATTAAGGACAGTCTTATGTATTTCTGAAATAGCCATAGCGGTTGCCTTTCTCGTGGGTGTTAGTGCATTAACCTCAAGAATGACTGCGATAATAAAGGAGATGAACACGCTCTTTGAAGACGAAATCATAGTAGTGTCAAGAGACGTCATAGTTATCCAAGGTTTCCCAATTGGCGGCTCAATTCCGGAGAGAATAATTGATGAATTAAAGAGAATTGAAGGCGTTGAGGAGGCGATTCCAATGCTCTTCAATTTAGATTTAAAGGTTGGTGGGACTTCGGCGTTATTTCCAGCAAACGTAAGCATAGGTCTACCCCTTGAAAAGCTATCTATACTATTTCCAGAATCTCTTCTAATAATAGAGGGACAACTCCCTCTTGACAAATATGAGGAAATTTTAATTGGCAGATCGATTGCAGATCAATATAGTTTATCTGTAGGATCAATAGTCAATTTTAAAGGCATGAATTTATTAGTTTCTGGAATTATACGTGGTCCATCAATTATCATGTCTCGATCAATTATCATGTCTCTGGAGTTAGCTCAAAAGATCCATAAGTATGAGGGACAAATAAGCATGGCTGTAGTTAGATTGAAACCTAATATCGCTGCTAATGTTGTTGCAAATAAAATTGAAGGCGAGTTTAATTATGTCATGGCTTTAACTGAGAATGAACGGAATGATGTTGCTAATTCAATCTTTAATGAGATAAGCATTTGGCATCACATCACAGAAATTTTTACGATGGTAGTGAGCGGCATATTAGTGGCAACAGTGGAGATAATGAATCTCTCTGAGAGCAGACGAGATTTTGCGACATTGATTGCCATAGGGTCATCAAAAATGTCGTTAATTAAAATAGTTGCAGCCGAAACCTTCCTAATCGGTTTTTTAGGCGGCTCCTTAGGCATACTTTTTGGCGGATTATCAGCGGTTATACTTGCATCTCTTCACACAAACATACCAATCATATTTTTTATTTGGGGATTTTTTGACATTATCACACCGCACCTAATTGGTACCGTTTTGGCTTTAAACATATTTATCTGCATTGCAAGCGGCATACTTCCAGCTATTTTTGCCTTAAAAATAAATGTGAGCGCAACGTTGAGGTCTGAATATTAATGATTGAGACTCAAAATCTCACAAAAATCTATCAAATTAATTCTTTAATGTTTGTAGCCTTGAATAACGTGAACTTAACTATTGAGGATGGAGAGTTCGCAGTAATAATCGGTCCATCTGGAGCTGGTAAAACAACTCTTTTAAATCTAGTCGGGCTTATTGATAAGCCAACATCTGGAGATGTTCTTCTAGACGGCGTTAAGACTGCACTCTTAAGTGAGAAAGAACGTAGAGAGATTAGACTGCTAAAAATAGGCTTTATATTTCAAACTATCAATTTACTTCCACAGCTGACTGCGATAGAAAATGTTGAGATTCCAATGGCTCTCATGAAACTTCCATCAGATAAGCAGAGAAAAAGAGCAATAAAGTTGCTTGAATCTGTTGGTTTGGGGGATAAAGCAAATAGGCTTCCGAGACAGTTAAGTGTTGGTGAAATGCGTCGTGTAGCAATAGCCAGAGCGTTAGCAAACGACCCGAAAATTATACTTGCTGACGAACCAACCGGAGACCTAGATTTAAAGACTGGCATGGAAATAATCAATCTACTCCATTCAATTCATGAAAAAAGTGGCAGAACTGTTGTTGTGGCAACTCATGATAAAAGCATTGTGAAAGCCGCTGACAGAGTATATTTTATGCGCAATGGAAGAATAAAACTGTTGAGAGGAAGAGTATAAAGCAAGAAGTTTAGTTAATAAGTCTGGTTATTCTTTTATCAGCATCAAGTTCTCTTTTTCCCTCCTATAAGTGAAAAGTTACATCTTTCATTCAAAAAGCCCTAATTGTTTTTTAGTTTAAGGATTAAACTAAATATTATTAGATATGCCAGCATGTTTAGAACAATTTTAATCTTAACCGAAAACTCATTTTTGATGTCAAATGTTTTTCACAAAGATTCTCACCGAGTTAGAGAGCGAGGTCGCATCAATTAAATGGAAGAAAGAGATTCTGAGAGCTATGCTTAATGAGGGCAAGTTTTCTCAGAGCACATTTAATGTACTTAATAATATAGTATCTGAAGTTGAGACGGCTGCCATCAACTTAATAGATAAAATCGAAGAAAGCAAAAAGTTTTGGGAGAATATGGCGTCTGAGGAGACAAGAATCCTAGAGAGCTTACTCGTTGATCTAAGATTTAAGAACCTGATTGGGGAGTTAGATGAGTGGAAATGGCGAAGCATGAGTGCAACCATAGAGTTGGGCATTGATTCCATCAGCGCTCACAATAATAAAATGGTAAAGAGCGACAAAAACGATGTAGATCTAAAGACCAATTCCTCGTTAAAGAAGCGTAAGAATAATGTTGACTCAAAACAGAATAGAAGGAATAGGGTGCTGAAACGACGCGAGGAACGGTTCTCTGAAAGACTATTAAAGCCTAAATCATCCGACGGCTTGCGCTGTATGAATCCATGGAAACCAAATTGTAGGAGAACGGACATTAAATTAAGTATTTATTATAATGGGCAATTCCTGCCAATATGCTATGAATGTTGGAAGGAAATATCCGAAAAGAATATAGAATTTACTGGTTAAGCAGTAAAGGAAAGACTATTAATTAAGTTTTTATTATTGGTTCAATCTTCTCTTTAATGCTTTCCGGCTTCATCTTAATTTTCCCAACATCAAATACTCTCCAAAGTTCCATGTGTTCGTTTATTCCAGATGGCTCAATTGTTTTAAGCGGTCCAAGCGTCTCAAGCTCAAGCATCTCTGGGTTTGTGTAAACCTCAACACTACAGCCGAAGTCCGGATATTCAGCCCCACTATCATACTGGAATTGCTTGAGGAAGAGCATACCGTCAACCCAATAGGCTACCCAGTACGGGTTGGCGTTCACACCGATTTTAAGCGGCCCCTCAGCCTTAGGATCCTGTTTAACAAATATGTACTCGCCAGTTAATATGAGCCTTTTATCTTCCATATTCGTGTACGGCCATATTGAAATATGCCTATCTGGTAGGAAACCTTCAGCATCAACTTTCATAGGTTTAATCGGTATTATTGCGAAACCATTCTTCCGCATTACCGAGAGAGCCCAGCATGCTAGCTTAATTGGCCAGCGACCAATATTTCTAATTCTATGGAATACTTGGATACTGCCGTTTGAGTGCGCCCTTATAATTATCTCCTTCTGTATGGAGTTTTTCTCTTCCGGATTACCGTAAACCGTTAGCGAATTAGAGTTAACCTCTATTTTTACTGGTTGATTATCAAGTGAATATGAGCGGGGCTTAGCTTCAGGGGCAGCCCAAAGCCTATGCCCACCATAAATTCTCCAAAAGCCCTCAGGTGTTTCAACACCAGAGTCTGGGAGGATGCCAAATAGGTTTAGTTTCGGCTTTTCCGCACTCGCAAGATAAATTATTCTTGGACCTATGTCACATGCCACGCCAATAAGTAAGCCGCCTATTTGAGCAACTTTAACTCTAAATCCTTCAATTGTTTCCTCTTTTAAGGTTATGGTCTCAAGATTCATGGCTGCTTCCGCCTATATTGCCGTGAAGCTCTCAACAGTCCCTTTATCAAGCCTTTTAATGAGTTCAATAACTAATTTAACGGCGTTCTCAACATCTTCTAGGCTTAGGAGACCTACATGGCTATGTATATGCCTAGTCGGTATACCTATGACGACGCTTGGACAGCCAGCCCTACTAATATGTATTCTGCCAGCGTCGGTTCCGCCCCTAGCAATCTGCGAGAGCTGGAGCGGTATTCCAGCCTCCCTAGCAACCCTTATAACAAACTCTTTTAAGGGCTGATTAGGAATCATACTGCTATCATATGTGCAGAGACTTGGCCCCTTACCCATTTTAGTTGGGGCTTCCATCGGCTTTATCCCAGGAACGTCACCAGCTATGTCAACTTCAATAACCAATGCCACATCTGGATCAACTATATGGGAAACTGTTTGAGCACCCCTAGCTCCAACCTCCTCTTGAACAGTTGCCGCACCATAAATCGTGTTTGGGTGGCTAATTTTCCCCTTTCTTATTCTTTTTATAGCCTCCATTATAACGAATGCACCTATTCTGTCATCAAAAGCTTTCCCCATAGCAACTCTGCCATTATTAATAAGCATGAAGGGAGACCATGGTATAACGGGATCTCCAATTTTAACACCTGCTTCAACAGCCTCTTTTCCAGATGTTACACCTATATCAATATACATATTTCTTCTATCAACGGGCTTCTGCCGCTCCTCATCCGTCAGTAGATGCGGTGGTTTAGCGGCGATAACGCCGTACAAGTCACCTTTTTCGGTTCTCACAACAACTCTTTGTGAGAGTAATACAGCGTCCCACCATCCACCTAGGGAATTGAATGTTAGGAAGCCTGTACTCTCATCTATACCAGATATGACGAAGCCAATTTCATCTACATGTCCAGCTAAGAGAACATGGGGTCTTTCACACTCGCCTTTAGAGACAAATATTATCGAGCCAAGCTTATCTGTTAGAATTTCATCTGAATACTCTTTCATATACTCTTTTATTATCCTAACGGTTTCCCTCTCGAAGCCTGAGGGACCGAATGATTCAGTCATCTTTTTTAAAAAATCTAGAGATTTCTCATCAAACACTTGAAACACCATCCTTAAATTATTCTATATTGACAAGTATTTCTCAACGAAGGCTTTAACCTTTTCCATAGCCTCAACAATTATTTCTAAGCTGGTTGCATAAGATAATCTTATGTGTCCCTCACCGCACTTACCAAAAACACTGCCAGGAGTCGTTGAGACACCTTCCTCCTCAAGAAGTCTCATGCTAATTTCGAAACTCGACATATTCAAACCTGAAAATCTCGGAAAAACATAGAATGCCCCCTTAGGCATAACACATTTAACGCACGAAATCTCATTGAGGGCTTTAACAATATACTTTCTTCTACGATCAAACTCCTCAACCATCTTTTTGACACAATCTTGCGATCCTTTTAGGGCGGCTATTCCAGCCCTCTGTACGAAACTTGCTGGACACGTTGTCGTTGCCTGCTGAATTCTATTCATAGCATCTATTATAGTCTTGTTTGCAACAGCGTAGCCCAGCCTCCATCCAGTCATAGCATATGCCTTGCTGAAACCATTAATTAGAATAACATTGTCTTTTATGTTGCCAAAGCTAGCCATGCTTCTGAACTCAAAGCCATCATAAATTATTTCATCATAAATCTCATCCGAAAGAACTAGCAAATCATGCTCAGCAACTAAATCTGCAATAACTTTAAGTTCATCAACGCTGAGAACACCACCAGTGGGATTATTCGGCGAGTTAACAATTATCATTTTAGTTTTGGGGGTTATGCGCTCTTTAAGCAACTCCTCATCTAAGCTATATGTTTCTCCGCAGGGAACCTCGATGACGGATGCTCCAGCAGCTTCAACGCATGTAAAATGTGTAGGCCATGTTGGCGTTAAAACCAGAACCTCATCGCCCGGATCTAATATAGCTAAGCAAGCACAGTATATTGCATGCTTAGCTCCCGGCGTTACAATTACTTCTTTCTCTGGATCGATATCTAGGCCCATTCTCTCCCTCAAATGTTCAGCAATAGCTCTTCTAAGCTCAATTATGCCGAGACTAGACGTGTAGTGCGTGAATCCATCCATTAACGCGTCTATCGCAGCCCTCTTTATGTGTTCTGGAGTATCGAAGTCTGGTTCACCAACATCTAAATTGTATAGTTTTCTTCCGCTCTTAGCTAGCTCGCGAGCTTTCTCAGCCATAGCTATTGTTCCAGATGGTTTAATGGCATTCATTCTCTCCGCTAACTTCATAGGCAACCCTCATGAGACCAGCATTAACATATCTTAGAGGGAACATTTTTTAACTTTTAGCCTAAAATTACACGCGGACCTTCCCTTTTATGTACACTCCTTAAGTGCCTCTGTAAAATATTATTTACAATCTCTATTGGGACATTTAACTTCTCACTTATATCCTCAGCTGAGAGCTTCTCTTCCAATAATCCAACCAGTATAGGGTCTATAGTTGAATAGTCAACTGGGATCTCATCTAATAATTTATGCCCAGGATAGAGCTGAGGACTACTAGGCTTATTAACAATCCTCTCTGGCAAACCTAAGTATGAGGCTAGCTCCCTAACTTGTGTCTTATATAAATGCCTTATTGGGAAGAAGTCCGCTGCACCATCACCATATTTAGTAAAGTAACCTATTAAATATTCACTTTTATCACCTGTTCCAGCAACAAGACAATTATACAGATTCGCATAAAAGTACAATATAACCATTCGGATCCTAGCGCGTATATTTGCTACTGGAATCTTAAACTTCTGATCGCTGGAATCTATTCCCAGAGATTCCGTGAAGGCCCTACATATATCATCAATATTTATGATAAAGGTTCTTATTTTAAGCATCTTAGCCAAATTGAGAGCATCCTCTATATCCTCTTTAGGTGTAAAACTTGTAGGCATTATAACACCCAAAACTCTATCATTACCTAAAGCTTGAACGCATAAAACCGCTGTCAAACTGCTATCTATGCCACCACTTAAGCCTAAAACAATCCCAGATGCACCAGCACTTTCAACAACTCTTCTGATAAAGCCAATAATTTCATTAACAGTCTTTTCAAAATTTAGCTTAGGAACCCTTATTCCATTTTCCGTGATTTCATCACCCCTTTGATAGGAGATTCAACCTCTTCTTCTCTCTAATTAATTAGCAATGCTTCAATTATTTTGAGTGAGTAAAGAAATTAAAATTTACTGGAGAGGGAGAGTCGTTTTTATTAATCTAATGCTGCTTCTATCTTTTAACATAAAGGATTATGAGGAGCCCTATAATTAGTATGCAAAACCAAATTATTAGATCTATAACTAAGAGTACCGGATTAATCCTCCATATATCAACTGGACCATAAAAAGTGTTTAGTGTATGAGTGCCCCAAACTAATGGGAAACCGTAATCTATATGGACAAAATCTGGCCAGTTAAATTCGGAACCAAATGTTACCGCCAAAATAGTTATTAGACTCATTAAAAGAGTAAATATTATCGCTATTATATTTCTACTCATACTGAAATTAATTTTAACCCATACTTATAAGCACTACTGAAAAGTATTAGATTCACAGCGCAGAATTCTAGTTCGCGGAGAATTAAAAAACATTTATATTATCTTCTTCCATCTAAGGATGAAAAAGAAAAACAGTTAGATTACTTGAATTAGTCGGTATTAGAGATGGTAGAGGTTTATGAAAGTACTTGGGAAGAGTTTAACTGCTAATTTGAAACCTACTTTTATCGTAGTTGAGATTTTTAGAAAAATTGTTCAGCTTCTATTTTTGCTATTGCTTAATTCCGCCATTTTTGGTTTAGCGGCTATTCCGTTAACGCTACCAATATTATTTTCGTCGGGTTTACCCTTCAGGGTAGTTGATGAAGCCTTAAGCGTTATGCAAAAAATGATTTATGATGCGGTATTCCCTTTTCTGCCATTAGCATCAATATTAATTTTCGGAGCTTTAACTGGCAGATTCCTATGTGGTTGGGCATGTCCATTAGGCTTAATTCAAGATATTCTGGCGGCTGGTAAAACTAAGAAGATCACCATCTCACCTAAGACGCATAAGAGTCTCATAAATGCAAAATATATTATATTGGGATTAATCCTTTTGATGAGTGCCTCTTTATCCTTAGCCCAATTCAATGAGAGAGGGCGAATTTATAGGGAAATGTTGGGATCATTTGCTCAAGCACCATTCACATCATTAAGCCCCTCAGACACCCTCCTAGCAGTTATCCCAAGATTATTTGTGAGTATTTCATTAGCTCCATACTACGGGTTTGATTACTCTTTGATAACGCCGATTTTGGTCACCAGAATAATAATTTTAGTAGCTGTGCTGTTTTCAGCAGCGTATGTACCAAGGGCATGGTGCAGATATTTATGTCCTCAAGGGGCATTCTCAGCATTAGTAAGCAGATTTAGTCTTCTAGGATTAAAGAGGGAACCGGTGCGTTGCGTTAAAGCTAGATGCCATGTGTGTGAAGATGTATGTCCAATGAAAGTGCCCATTTTAAGTTTGCCGAGAGAGAAATTTACTGACCCAGAGTGCATATATTGTCTTAGATGCGTAACAGCATGTCCAACAAAAGCTATAAAATTAAAGTTTCCATAAGAAAAATTCTATTTCTTCCTTGCGCTTTAGAAGTATAGGAGAGATCCTAATTTCCAGCGAACATTTTTGAGACAATTCTACAATTTTTAGGCTATAAAATTAAATCAGAAGTCTGTTTTGGAGCCGCCAATGTTATTTTGCTCTTCTCTAGCAAATATCCTCAGCTACCTATTTATTCCGAGAGGATTTTCTCAATTATCGCGTTTCCCATATCCTGAGTTGTAGTATTTCCGCCTAAATCATATGTTCTAACTTTACCTTCGCTAAGAACTTGTTCAACAGCCAACTCTATGCGCTTAGCTGCCTCATACTCTCCAAGCCAGTCAAGCATCATTTTTGCAGCCAAAATTGTGGCAATCGGGTTAGCCCTATTTTTCCCAGCATGCTTAGGTGCTGAACCATGGACTGGCTCAAACATACCGTAATTATCACCTATATTTGCTCCAGCCGCAAGCCCTATACCGCCAGTTATCTGCGCAGCCTCGTCAGATAATATATCGCCGAAAAGATTTGTTGTCACAATAACATCAAATCTCTCAGGTTCCTTAACTAATCTCATAGCCATAGCGTCAACATGTTCCTCATCAATGCAGACCGAGGGGAACTCGCTGGCAACATGGAAGACTGTATCCCTAAATATGCCGTCTGTTACTCGCAGAATATTCCTTTTATGAACACATGTTAGATAGCGCCTGCGCCGCTCAGCGAGTCTAAATGCGAACCTAGCGATTCTTTCAGAGGCTTCACGCGTTATAATTCTTAAGGCCACACCCTTTCCAGGCGAAACCTCATATTCTATGCCGGAATAGAGACCCTCGGTGTTCTCTCTAACTATAACGAGGTCTATGTTGGGCTTAAGAGACCAGACCCCTGGAAGAGACTTGCACGGCCTGACATTAGCATACAAATTAAACATTTTCCTAATGGTTACAGCAACGCTTGGCGGCGCATTAGGCTCCTCTGGAGTTGTCATTGGACCCTTAAGGCATGCATGGGTTTCCTTAAGCATCTCAACTGTCTTCTGCGGTAGATTTGTCCCATATTTTTCTATACAATTATATCCTGCCTCACCATAGACGAGCTCCAATCTTAAGCCACTGATAACCTTCTGAACAGCCTCTAGAACCCCTACAGCAGCCTCCACAACCTCTGGGCCTATACCGTCACCAGGGAGAACCGCTATTCTATACATCCCCATAATCCTTCACCAGACACCTAAGTTTGTTCAGAATAAGAAAATAAATATTTCTCAGGCATCCTATAGAAATCTCCTGTCGGTCTCCATATACCACGAAATTATTGCGCATAAAATAATGGAGTTAGCTGAAAAAGCCAAGCGTCTCAGCCATGTCTGTGAGAGTATTTCGCCGAAGGAATTCTACGACTATATGATGGGTGAAACTTATACTTGCGATAAGTTATACCTTAATGATGTTTTGGGCAGCTTAGCGTGGATTAGGCTGAGACTCTCACATGCCAGAGAATAGTTAAGGGATGAAAATTTACCCGAAAATCTGGTCGAGAGACTTAAATCTATTGTGAACTGGCTTTCAGAGCTCACCGCAAGTGCAAGTTGCATTTAACGTTGGGTTTTAACGACTATTGTGTTAGATATGTAGTTGAATAGTCTCTGCTGCTTCTGCGGATACAATATTAGGCCCAATATAAAGTCTATTGGTGGCAGAAAGGCTTTTCCTAGGCTTTCTATAGCCGCTGTTGTTATATCCATGGGCTTACCATCAACCCTAACAACCTTAAGTTTAAGAGCCATCTTTCCAAGAGACTGCCCATAAACACCCTCCATGAAAGTCCAGTATAGGAATGAGATAACGTTGCTTAGGCCAAAACTCGCAAAAATACCCCAACCCCACCTAAAACCGCCTGTAAGATAAGCCCATGGCCAAAGAAATATGAAGACTATTGGGATGACGATAAGTCCGAGAACAATCATATCTATTAAATATGCCACTATTCTCTCACCCCAATCTGCTAACTCAAACTTAGACTCAGGAGGGATTGGTGATACTGCTGCACCGCAATTTGGGCAAAATAGGGCATCCTCTGGAAGTTTATAACCACATTGCCTGCAATATGGCATAATTATGCACCAAACTTTAATATTCCAGTTATTTTAATAAGGTATACGCTGAAATAATGGGGTGCTACATGCTTGGATATTGAAGAGCGAGTAAACCTAATGGCCCGCAATACTGAGGAAATAGTAACGATGGATGAGCTACGCATGCTTCTAGAGACTGTCAGTAGGCCTAGGGCCTATTGGGGTTTTGAGTGCTCCGGCCTAATGCATATTGGCATGGGTCTAGTCTGCGGCTCTAAGATTAAGGATGTTGCTAGGGCTGGATTCGACTTCACAATATTCTTGGCGGATTGGCATAGCTGGATAAATAATAAGCTTGGTGGTGTAATGGAGAATATACGTTTATGCGGTGAATACTTTAAGCAGTGTTTCGAAGCTCTTGGAGTGACATCAGCCGGAAACGTGCGCTTTGTCTGGGCTTCTGAGCTCGCGGATGGCATAGAGTATTGGGAGAAGGTTATTAGGATAGCGAAGGGCTCATCGCTTCTGAGGATTAGGAGGGCTCTGACAATAATGGGGCGCGAACTGGATATGGCTGATATTGAAACGGCATGGATATTCTATCCGTGCATGCAGGCCGCAGACATATTCCAGTTGGAGCTGGATATGGCTTGTGGGGGCATAGACCAGAGGAAGGCGCATATGCTGGCTAGGGATGTCGCCGAGAAGATGGGTTGGAGGAAGCCAATATGCCTACATACACCGCTGCTTTCGGGCCTGCAGCCCCCA
>Ga0105162_1000294_pt1 | contig 33504 bp, 27 predicted proteins | sample JNZ201metaG_FD_81532 | JGI IMG/M metagenome (GOLD analysis project Ga0105162, IMG submission 81532) | Hot spring microbial communities from Jinze hot spring, China to study Microbial Dark Matter (Phase II) - JNZ 20120812A | ecosystem: Environmental > Aquatic > Thermal springs > Hot (42-90C) >...
AATGCCTAGAAATCAATAGTATACATGATAAATGAAACATGGATTGATGAAAAGATAAAGCTAAGAATTCATAGAAACACAATACCAAAATAGAATAATCAACATGCTTAAGTTAACAAAGCCGAAGGAAGATTGGGAAAAGTTTTTCATTAAGAACTTTTACAAAGTGGGATGAATACTTCTTCGTTAAGAGGGGCTCTCACTAATAGATTTAAAGAATAATAGGAAGATAAGCTATGAAACATTAAAGGATATGCCTCTAAGAGATTCAAAAAGAATTGTTATAGATGAATTTCATAGATTACCTGAAGACTTCTTAGATTTTCTACATGCAAATGCATAGAGATTAAATTTGGTTTAAATCACGTCAACCCTATGGCTATCCAGGAAGATTCTCTCTGAGAGTTCTCCTATATTTGAAATATTTAAGGAGTTTAGAATGGGCTTAGTTGACGAGAGGGATGCTGTAAACTTCATGAAGGAAAAATTGAAAGGAACTCGTAGATTCTGCAATATATATTCGTGAACCGTGGCAAATCTTAATAGTTAAGGGAAGTATATATGATGAAATACCTAGAATCTTAATAGAAACACAATAGAAAGACTAATAGGAGAAATCCTTAGAGAGAGGATAGGAAGTTAAGAAAAAGCTATCTAGCAATACTTGAGTGTATAGCTAACGGAAAACAGAAGTTTACAGAAATAAGTCATGACCTTTATGCTAAGAAAATTATAGATAAAGATGATTCAAGCCTAATTCAAAGTTATCCTAAAATATTAGTAAATGTAGGGATAGTAAGGAAGCTTAATGTTTAAAATAGGAAATTTGACCTCTACATACATGACTTACCAATACTAGACCTATACTTCTACCTAGACTCTAAATATGGATTCTCAGAGCTTGAAATTTCAGAAAATAAAGTTAGAAAAGTCTTCAGAGAGAGTCTTCCACTTCATGCTAAGGACTTCTTCCGGAATCTATTAGCAAAAATGTTTGAATTTAAAACAGGAAAAATAATAGAGAGACTATGGTATCGATATTGTTCTACACTCATTCAGGAGATTAAAACTAGTAGCTGAAGTAAAATGGATGGGAGGAAATAGCGAGAACAGGGAAAATACTAAGTAGATTCCCGAAAAATGTGAGAAAAATCCTTATAGTACCGGAGAAAACAATGCTAAATGTAGTTCCTAGAGGGATTGAAGTATGGGTGTAAATGATATAGTTAAGCTAATTTAATATCCCTCCATGAAATTCTGAACTTCGTTTATTACCCTATTAAAACTTATTTAGTATGAATTGTATAGTAAGGCTTTATGACTTATATCAATAAAGCATTATGAATGTTAGACGTATCCAATCTACTAGTGGTTGATCGGTAAAGTTATAGGTATTATGTTGCTAGTATGTATTCATGCTTGGAAATCAGTTTATACTGCTATTAGAATCATAATTGCTAAATCATTCAAAGAATATTTAAGAGAAGTTATTAGGAAATCCGCCATATCTAATAGTTAATTGCTGAGTATTTAGATACAATCTGAATATTGGCTAGAGGTTTAAGTTAGATTTAACCTATTTATTATTGATAGTTAGAGGAATAGTGGTTTAATTGAAGAGTTATATACTTGGTTGATATAATATTACTATGGATGTAACTTCAATGCTTGCAAAGCCTGTTAGGGAAGCTGCTAGAAGGAGGGGTTTTACAGAGTTAACTGAACCTCAGAGGAAAGCTATTCCGTTGATTCTAAGTGGTAATAATGTTTTACTTATTGCTCCTAGTGGAAGTGGGAAGACTGAAGCTGCTCTTCTCCCTATTTTCAGTATGCTTATAACTTCTCCACGTATTCAGGGAATTAAGCTTCTATACATAACTCCTTTAAGAGCTTTAAATAGAGATCTACTAGAGAGGATTGAGTGGTGGGCTCATGTTCTTGATTTAAGGGTTGCGGTTAGACATGGTGATACAGAAGCTAGTGAAAGGGTTAAGCAGTCTTTAGCGCCCCCAGATATTCTAATTACAACACCTGAAACATTACAGGCTATATTAGCCGGTAGAGTACTTCAGGAGCATTTACAGTCTCTACGCTGGGTTGTTGTTGATGAAGTTCATGAATTAGCAGATAATAAGAGGGGTAGTCAATTATCAATTGCTCTTGAACGTTTAAGAATGATTATTGGGCATGATTTCCAGATTATAGGATTATCTGCAACAGTAGGCTCACCTGAACGTGTAGCTTTATTCCTTACTGGTTCTAGAAGGAGATGCGATATTGTAAAGGTTTCAGTAGCCCGTATTATTAGTTTGAGTATACTATATCCTAAGCCCAGTATGGAGGACTTTAAGCTTAGTGAGAATCTTATTACGTTTCCAGAAGTTGCAGCTAGACTTAGAGTTATAAGAGAGCTTATTGAGAAGCATTGTTCAACACTTATATTTACAAATACTCGTAGTATTGCTGAAATTTTAGCAAGTAGATTTAAAATGTGGGATTTAAACATTCCTATCGGTATTCATCATGGTAGTCTATCAAAGTACTCAAGACTTAATGTTGAGGCTGGGTTAAAACATAAAGTATTAAAGGGAGTTGTATGTACATCCTCGTTGGAGCTTGGAATTGATGTAGGCTCTATTGATCTTGTAATTCAATACAACTCTCCTAGACAGGTTACAAGGCTTCTACAAAGGGTTTGTAGAAGTGGGCATTGGCTTGAATTAATAGCTAAGGGGGTGATTATATGTATGGATTCTGATGATTTATGGGAGTCTATTGTTATTTCAAGAAGAGCCCTGAATGAGGAGCTTGAAGAAATAGAAATTCCAAATTCACCTCTAGATGTATTAGCACATCAACTAGCAGGTTTACTAATATATAGAGGGAAATGGGGAATTGATGAGTTACTTAGCTTATTAAGAGAATCCTATCCATATAGAAGTTTAAGTAGGGAAGAGTTGTTAGATGTTATTCGATACATGGCTAATAGGTCTCCTCCACTTGTTCGTCTAATTGAGGATGAGGGAGTTATTCAGCGTCCTCGTCCTATTGCAGGACTATATCAATACTACTTCTCTAAGCTCTCAATGATTCCTGAGGAGAAACAGTTCCTTGCTATAGATGAGGAGAAAAATCTACCTATAGGTCTACTTGACGAGGTATTTGTTGCAGAGTATGGTGATCCTGGAACTAAGCTTATTCTAGCAGGTCAACCATGGAAGATCCTATACATACATGAGGGTAAAATCTACTTAAAATCTGAAGAAGACCCTACAGGAGCTATACCTAGCTGGGTTGGTGAGGAGATTCCTGTACCGTTTAGTATTGCTATGGAGGTAGGATCTATCCGTAGAGTTGTAGAGGAGAAGGTAAGAGAGGGTTTTCCAAGAAGTAAAATTATAGACCTCATAGTGGAGAAGTATCCCGTTAGTAGGAATATAGTGGAGGAAGGTTTAAAGGAGGTTTTTGAACAGATAGATAATAAATACCCTATGCCTACAGATCGTAGATTAACTATTGAGGATTGGAATGAATATATTATTTTAAACTGTACTTTTGGTCTACTTGTAAATCGAACACTTGGTAGACTTCTCGCATATATTCTAGCAAATAAGATCGGTTTCTCAATAGGTGTTTATCAGGATCCATATAGAATCATATTGAGGGCTCCCTCCCTCTTAAAAGATGATGTATTTAAAGCTTTAAATGATTTAGTTAATTTATCGATTGATCAGTTAATTATCGAAGCAATTCCTAAAACAGGATTGTTTAAGAGAAGGTTAATTCATGTAGCGAGGAGGTTTGGAGCCATAGAGGAGGAAGCTGATTTATCATGTGTAGGCTTTGATAAGCTTATGGAGGGATTTAGGGAAACTGTTGTTTTCAATGAGGCTTTAAAGGAGGCTTTAAGTAGTGATTTTGATGTTGATGGCTTAAGGAAAGTTGTTGAAATGATTAAAAACAAAGTAATAGAAATAGTAGTAATTGATAATCATGGAGTTCCTACACCAATATCGCGTATTGGTATTTTAGAATTGACATGGAAGACTGACATTGTACAGCCTAAACGTATTCGGAAGCTTCTAATGGAAGCTGTAAAAGCTAGAATTCTTAATGAAAGAAGAACTCTTGTATGTGTGGGATGTTGGAAATATGTTAGGGAGGCTTACATTAAGGATTTACCGTATAGATTGATATGTCCAGAATGTAAATCAACAAGTTTAGGATTAGTGGGAAATCCTATAGATACGGTTCAAGAACTACTGGATAAGATAGCTTTCAACCAGGAATTAACATTAAGAGATAAGAGAATAAGAAGGAAGCTTATGAAAACAGCTAAGCTAATAGCTAGCTATGGGAGAACTGCAGCTATAGTGCTTTCAGCCAACATATCCATTCGAGATGCTCAAAACCTTTTAGAGGAGGCAAACATAGAAGGTGACTTACTTTATGAGAAAATACTTAAATATGAGAGGAGAAGACTATGGTTTACCACTAAGAGAAAGTAGATATCATAGCTTAACGGTGGAAACAATACTTTATCGTTGCATCCACCAGCGCCTTAATATGTTCAGTTGGTGTTTCTAAGTGGAAGTCGCATCCAGGTGAAATCATACTTACTCCTTCACATATACACTTATTTACCTCCTCCACAATTCTACTTATAGGTCCTGTTAGAAGAGTTTTCCTAGAGGAGATATTCCCTATTATTGGATAATTCACTCTTATTCTATTCACTATTTCCCTTACATGCTTAATCGGCGTTGTTTCATCAACTGCTATAGCTGAACATCCAATATTAACCATTTTATCTATTATCAGTTTTGTTGAACCGCAGATATTTAGAATAGTTGGAGTTTTTAAATGCTTAACGATTTCTTTTAGATATGGAGTAATAAATTCATCAAAGTATACTGGAGGAACTACTGTAGCTCCCATTTCATGGAATGTAATAATGTCAGCTCCAGCCTCCTCGTATGTTTTAGCTACCTCTATGAAGAAGTTTAATACTGTTTCTAGAAGTCTATGCGCCTCACTCGGATTTCTCCTCATCATAGCGAAAAATCTTACAATACCCAACACGTAATTACTTATACATGTAAATGGAGGATCTAAATACACATTTATAGGGACTCTTCCCTCAAACTCTCTCCTTAAAATTTTTATAGCTTCTACAATGATGGGAATTCTTCCAGCATCAACTACATTTCTAGGAATTCTTACTTTAGAAGGTTCTGTAATAAATTCCTTTACGTAGGGGTACTGAATTCTACCCTCAGGATATTCTATTCTAATACCGAGAGCCTCAGCCTCAACAGCCATATCAAATGGTAAGCTTACATTATCAAGTCCACATATTCTATGTGCTGCTGAAGCTAATTTAGCCATTTTCTCAGGGTTTCTATGAGCTTCAGGCCAGTATGCATTTACAGTCTTCATAAAGTCTATTGTTGCAACACTAACAGTATTTACACATGGAACCCTATCAACATCCTCAAGATACCCTCTAAGAATACTTATAACTCTCTCGTAGGAGTTCAAGGCAATCACAATAAAATTTAAACATCTCCCTATATCCTTTACTGTTTTATAGAAGATACTGTTACGTTTAGGTTTTTGGGGGTTTTGAGAAGTAGTCTGTTGGGGATGGTTTCTATAGATAGTCTTCTTAAAGCCCTTAGGGAAAATGGTATTTCTAGGCGTAGTAGGGTTGCTTTTAGAAGAAGTTGAAGGCATTCTATATATGGCTTAGCTATAGGGTATTGTGTATGTCTGCAAGATAGTTAATGTGGACCACGTATCCATATGGTGTTGGGTTAAGAAGCCTGGGGAGGTAGGAATTGATGTAGAGCCAAAGCATCGAAGAATCATAGATGAAGCTAAAGGAGGCTGGATATTAATTCTATGTTTAGGCTGCGATAGATGTTAAGAATAGGAGCTTATAGCGATAAGGACTTCATGGAAGCAAGAATCCTAGATGCTTTCTGAGGCAGGTTCTGAAGCATGCATTAACAAGCTCCTAATCCTCGTAGACAGAGGCATTCACAAGCTCTTCATCTCCTAGTACAACTGAATAAGACCACACCAAACCCTAAGAAAACCACCAGCAATATATAAACATTATAAACGTAATAGTATCTATGTTGATCAATTATTCATAAGTGTCGTATATTAAACTGATAAAAGAATATAATATCTCACCATAATTTAGGCTAGAGTAAGCAGTACTATAGCTTCAACACTAGCAGCTCTCTTAAACTCAGCTCGACAAATTTTAAGCCTAGTTCTTAAAATCACTATATGGATTATGTAATCCTAGAAGAGAAATACTCAAATAATGAAATATTGTACTTGCTCTCTTTTGTATTAAGTGGTGGTCCACCACTATAAAGAAGCATGCAGAATACTAATTAAACATCAAGTATAGTTTCAAGATTAGGAATCTAATGGAGAAAATGATATAGTGAAAATAGATAAATTATCTGATAACTATATTCCATATGAGAATAAGTGTGATAGTGAGCCTATTAATGCTATGAATCAATAGTATACATACTAAACGAACATGGACTAATAGAAAATAAACGAAAGAATTCATAGAAACACAATACCGAAAACAGAGATAATTAAAAATGCTTAAGTTCATAGAACAATCTATCACACAGTAAATTTTATAAGCTGTAATGCTTGAGGAAGCTGGTTATTATGGTAAGGAATATATTGTTCCATGAGGCTAGCTGTAGCGGTTGCTGTAGCTGTATGTTAGCCTGTTCATTTACTTATCATAAGGTATTTAGCTTAGGTATGAGTAGGATAAAAATTGACAGAGATGAAAAACATGGAAGCTTTAAAGCCTATTTTACTCCTGAATGTACTAAGTGTGGAGTATGTGTTAAGGCTTGTTTATTTAATGCTCTAAGGCTTGAGGAGATGTAGTATATGTATGGTTATTCAGGTAAAATAGTTAAAATAGACTTATTAAGAAGTGAAGTTAAGAAGTATGATTTACCGCTTGAATGGTGTAAAGATTATATTGGGGGTTTAGGATTTAATACGAAGATACTATGGGATCTACTATCTCCAAACATAGATCCCTTAAGCCCAGAAAACATAATTGTATTTAGTCCAGGAGTATTTGTAGGTACTAGCATACCTACAGCCTCTAGATGTGAAGCCTCAGCAAAATCCCCAATTACTGAGCGTTTCGGTACTTCAAACTCAGGGCTTTTCTGGGGTTTTATGTTAAAAGCTTCAGGTATTGATATATTGATAGTTAGCGGTAAAGCTGAAAAGTTAAGCTATATCTCCATTATTGATGGAGACATTAAGATTTGCAATGCAGATCATCTTAAAGGTCTTAACTGCTGGGATACTACTGACTTCTTAAGGCGGGATTATGGAGATGTTGAAGTTGCATCTATAGGTCCAGCTGGAGAAAATATGGTTAGATTTGCATCGATAGAGAATAACTATTATGATGCTTGGGGTAGATGTGGTTTAGGAGCTGTTTTAGGATCTAAAAACGTTAAGGCAATAATTGTAAGAGGAGATAATCCAATTAAGATAGCCAACATGAAAGAATACGAGGAAGCATGTATTGAAGCATATAGTAGAATTACATCATATCCTTTATTCAATCTTTGGAGGACATATGGTACACTAGTAGCTAGTGATGCCTATAGCTCACAGGGAATACTTCCAGTAAAAAACTTTCAATATGGAACAATAGAGGGATGGGAGAACTGTTTAAGAGAGAATCTACATAAATATAAGAAGAAGGGAATATCATGCATTACCTGTCCAATTGCATGTGCACACTGGGTTACGGCTCCTGAAGGTAAATTTAAGGGTCTCACTCTTAAAGACCTGGAGGTTACATGGGTTTTTGAATTTGGAGCTAAACTAGGAATTACAAGTTTTGATAAGATAATGAAATGTACAGAAATAGCCTCTAAGCTTGGATTAGATTGCTGCTCATCAGCATCTGTTATTGCATGGGCGTTTGAATGCTTTGAGAAAGGTATTCTAAGTGAAAATGATACTAAAGGCTTAAAGCTTAATTGGGGTGATGAAGAAGCTGTTTTAAAGCTACTTGAAGACATAGCGTATAGGAGAGGAATAGGTAATATGCTTGCAGAAGGTGTAAGAAAAGCATCACAAATACTTGGAAGAGGAAGTGAAAAATACGCACTTCATATAAAGGGTCTTGAAATACCGTTTAGAGATCCTAGAGGTAGATGGGGTGTTTGGTGTTTCGGATATCTAACAAATACTCGTGGAGGAGATCATTTAAGAGTAAGAGCACCAGTAGAGTTGTTTAAGCTTCCACAGCCTAAGGATGAGTACTGGCTTGAAGCATGCGGCGTAAAGAAGGAGGTTATAGATGAATTAGATATGCTTGAAGAGTTTAAAAGTAAGGTATTCATAAACAACGGAGAGTATATACATATACCAACTATGACTATATGGTCTGAAAACTTAATAAGCATATATAATTCTGTTGGACTCTGTATAAGACCACCTGTTCTCGGAACTATAGGTCCAATCATGATTTCGAAGCTTTATAGAGCTACTACTGGAATTAATACCTTACCGGAGGAAATAATTACAGTAGCTGATAGAATAATTAATATGCAGAAGAAAATGAATATAGCGATGGGTGAAACAAGAAACGAGTATAGATATCCAGATAGATTCTACAATGAAGCCATACCTGACGGTCCTAATAAGGGTAAAAAGCTAAATAGGAAAGTAATAGATGAAATGGTATCTGAATACTTTAAACTTCGAGGATGGGATCCGGAGACAGGTAAGCCTAAAGAAGAGAAATTGAAAGAACTAAAAATAGAGCAATCCAAGTTTTATTAGTAGTAGAAGAGTGACTATGGCTTACAATAATGCTTAATTATCCTACTATAAATCTTCATAGTGTATATGGAGGATACACTATACTGATAGCATAATGAAATAGATAATAATCTCAGAGCTAAAGCTGACAGGATAGATTTATAACTACTATAAAGTTTATATTTAAGCTAGCATGATTAGCTAGATAATTAATGAATCTTAAAGGTAAACTTATACTTGTAGCTGGGGGAGGATATTTCGGTTCTATTGCTGTTAAATCTTTAAAGAGCATGGAGGCTAAGATAATCGTTGTCGATGTTAATGAGAGCTGTAAGGCAAGTAAATATGTTGATAAAGTAATTAATACCTATACAATAGCTAATCCTAATGAAGGGGAGGCCTATCTAGTAGTTTATGATTGTGTTAAGTACCTTACTGAAATGGTTAGAAGCGATATTGTACCTGATATTATTGTTCCAGCTATACCGGGCCACTTCATAGGTAGATTTATTAAATCATATCTTGAAGCTGAAGGATTTAATATTGATCCCGATCCATCCTCGATGAATATGGTTTTAAAGAGTAATATATTGAATAATGTAGCTCTAGATATAAATGCTAAAGATAGTGTTATAGTTGCAAGCTACATGTTAAAGGGTTTAAAATGTAGAATTCCATGTATACAGCCTGAAATATGTCCAGTAACGGATAGAATCAAGAAAATACCAATGTATCTCCTACTTGAACTTGCTATAGACAATATATCTTATCCAAGGATTTTTCAAAGCCATCTAATCAGTTCAGATATTGGAGGAATTCAAGGAGAATCTATCTCCATACTTCTGGATGAAATCATTAGCAGTAATAAGCTTAAAGTAGCTATTGGAACTGCATGTAAATGTCATGGAATAGTGAACTTCTTCAAAATATTAAAGCAAAATCAAGCTAAGCTTTAAGCAATCTTTTAGGTAATAATTAACCTAAATACTCTGGGTAGTGTATTCCTACATTCACAAGTATATCAATTTCTAATAGTAGATGCTTTCCAATTACAAGTACTGATTTAAATATCTTGAATGGTTTAGATCATTTAAGAGTTATAATGTTAAGCATTTTATTCCTTTCATTCACGTAGCTAATAACTGTTAAGTATAGGAGGTAAAGTATTTTCTAATCCTATTTTTAAGAAATTTAAAAATTAAATATGATTTCTATCCAATATATGTTGTGGACTATGTTAGAGATATTGTGTTATTCTTGGTTCTAGTAAATGTCTTGGTAATGCTCCAATAATTCTATCTATGAGTTTTCCATTTTTAAATATTAGTAGGGTAGGAATACTCATTATCTGAAAATATGTAGTAGCTACTTGATTTTCCTCTACATTCAGTTTTCCAAACAGTATCCTTCCAGCATAGTTCCTTGCCATATCATCTATTATTGGTGAAATTGCACGGCATGGAGCACACCATGGTGCCCAGCAATCAATTACGACGAAGGGATTTCTTTGAATAATCTCCATAAAATTACTATCAGTTACTTCAACTGGCTTATCTATTACTTGCTTCTTCTCTTCAAAATCTTTCTTCATTAAGTTCTTCAGCATTCTATATTTTATCATTTCAAGTTCTTCATCCTCACCCATAGAACCCCAATCTTAACTACTCTACATCTTTATAAATTCACTGTTTAATTATTGGTCTGACAGTTAGGAAGCTACAATATACTAAGTTACTACGTTCAATTATTGTACTTATTAAACTTGATTAATACCATCTAGTAAATATTTAAATCATTGCTTCAAATAATTCTAGCAACATAATAGTATATGTGAATTCCTTATTTGAATATGTTTAATAAGCTATATCGATTTACTTGAAGACGTTAAGTAGTATTGGTGGTATTATTTTAATTGATAGCTAGATGGAAACATTAAATCTTTTGATTGGTAACGGTTATGAAGATGGTAATAGGCTTAATATTGTTTTTCATGATGATAAGTCTCAGCTAGATTTCCTAATTCTCTTTAGGAGATTTGCTGTTATTGGGTACTTACTTAAATCTCTATATGGTAGGAATGTTGAGTTTATGTATTCTATTTGGAATTCAGGGTCTGCTGCTAGTTCGAAGTATTTAATTTTGTTTTTCACTATATATTTAGCATATTCTCTCTCTTCCTTAGAGATTAAGCACATTCTAGCTCCTGTACCTGCTGCATTTCCAATGAATTTAATTCTTTCAATAGGTATTTCAGGATACATTCCAATAGTTCTAGCGTTTTCAGGATCTATATAGTTTCCAAAAGCTCCAGCTACATATAGTATTTTAATATCGTTTTCAGTTATTCCTAGTCTCTTCATTATTAATGAGGCTCCAGTATGAATTGCTGCTTTTGCCTTCTGAAGTTCCCTTACATCCTTCTGTGTTATAACTATATCTATATCTAGCTTTCCTCCTGTTTCCTCCTTGTATGCTACTACGTATTCCCATCCATCCGGTCCCTCCCTGATACGTTTATTTATTTTAGAGTATTCAGGATTAAATCTTCCACTCATATCTATTATTCCGGATTTAAGCATTTCCGCTAATATATCTACAAGTCCTGATCCACATATACCTATTGGAGGCTCATCATCTATTGTTTTATATATTGGTTCTAGAGTCTCTATATCTATTGATATTCTCTCTATTGAGCCTGATGTAGCTCTCATACCGTGTTTTACCGTCATACCTTCAAAAGCAGGTCCTGAAGCACATGAATCATACCATACACCTATCTCCCTATTTCCAATACCGATTTCCGTATTTGTCCCTATATCTATACACATCCCTATATCGTTAGAGTCTGGAAGCTTTGTTACTACCATGTTTGCAACATTATCTGCACCAACAAATCCACCTATAGTTGGTAGGTAGTGGAGATTAGCTCTACTATGTGTTCTAATACCCACTATTCTACTAGGTAGATCTATACTAGCTGATCTTGGAGGTGGATATGGTGAATATGCAACATATTGAGGCCATATTTTCAAGAGGAACATCATCATTGCAGTATTCCCTACAAATACTGTTTCATATATTTCCTCAGGCTTAACATTTGCTTTTTGGCAGCATTCATCTATTATTTCATTAATACCCTTAACAACAGCTTTTTGAAGATCGTTTAATCCATTCCATCCCTTAAGTAATACATGTGTTATCCTACTTATAATATCCTCTCCATATTGAATCTGCGGATTTATTCTTGCAGCTACTGAAACAACTTTTCCCGTATTTAGATCCATTAGGAACCCTGCAAGCTTTGTACTTCCAATATCACATGCAAAACCGAAACATCTACTTGTAGTATCTCCAGGTTCTACAGCTATTACTTTATCCCCCCATATAGTAGCCGTAACTCTCCATTTTGATTCTCTAAGAATTATAGGTAGATCAGATAGTAACTCATAATGTATATCAATATTTTCAACTCCATACTTTTCACGTAAGGAGTCTAGAAGCCTCTGATCATCTGGTCTAGGATCTCTAAGTGTTGGTGGAGACAATTCTACAAGGTATTTTTTAACTAATGGATTAGGCTTTACCGATACTTCAAATCCTTCTATTTGAAGTCTCTGTCTTCCAACTCTACTCCTTTCAGGAATATAGATAATAGTTTCGCAAGGTGTTGTAACTGATGTTAAACATGCAAGCCTATATTTTTCCCTAATTTCTTCATCAGTTAGAAATCTTATTTCAGTTTCTCTTAATGGATTTAGATAATCGTACCCCCTTAAGATTTTAACCTTACATTTACCACATAGTCCTCTACCACCACATAGTGATGAAATATCAACTCCAAGTCTTTTAGCAGCTTCAAGTAGGTTTATACCCTTTCTGAAAACATTCCTTCTTCCATGGGGTTGAAATACAATTACAACTCTATCTTCAGCAATTTCTAATGACATTGAGTTATTCAACCTCGATAGTTTCTCATAGCTAATTGAAGAATCCCTTGAATAAGTTTTTCGCTACAACCTCAAATATATTTCCCTATATGATTATTACCGAAAGATTTAAGTTCTTATATTTTTCAGGATTTTATGCCAATTATGGATTTTAGCCAGATTGTAGATGAAAGCTTGGTTTATGTATTGAAGCTTATGACTGTTTCAGTAAAGACAGCTCCTAAAGCTAGAGGAATTGATAGGCTTCAAGCTATCATAGTTACAGGTGAGGAGAAAAACATTTTAGCGAATGAGATGGAAAAGCTTAAGGATGTAATGCCAGGGTTTGAGAGAGATGCTTTAAATGTTAGGAACTCTAACGCTGTTTTGCTAATAGGTTTTAAGGGTGGAAAGGGATATAATCTAAATTGTGGTGGATGTGGCTATAAGAACTGTAAGGATTTTGAAGAGAACGTTGTTAGGAAAACTGATTGGGCATTTACAGGGCCAAGCTGTATATATGACTTAATAAATTTAGGAATTGCTCTAGGCTCAGCTGTTAAAACAGCTTCAAATCTAAATGTTGATAATAGAATAATGTTTACAGTAGGTGTTGCAGCTAAAAGATTAAAGCTTATGGATGCTGACGTAATAATCGGAATACCAGTATCCTCATATGGTAAAAGCATATACTTCGATAGGATGTGGCCACCTAAAAAATAATCCTCTATTTCTAGGCGTTCTTCTGTCGAGAAATCCATTTATTGATAATGTTTTTATAACATCATTAGACTTCAACGTATATGTAAGGCTACTGTTTTGAAAGGTTTTCCACTTTCTTACGCATTTTGTTATGGATTTAGTTAAAGCTTACCGTAGGAGGAAGGATCTTAAAGTTAAGAATGGATTCTATGTTAGCTTATTAGAGCTAATAGTTATCTTATCGTAGAGTTACTGAGATTTTGTTAACATTAAGATCTTTAATGAATTTAATTCATAGATATGATGATTGACTTGCTAAGTTAAATTAAGCCTAGAGAATTATATAGCTAAAGCCAATAAGTAGGTGGATTTAGGGAAAGTAAGAGAACTGATGGAAACCAGAAAGAAGTATTGTTGTTGATGAATTTAGAAATTAGAAACAATAATTGGGAAAATAGCAATTTAAGGAGATTCAAACTAATAGTTTACTTATGCTGTGAATATTACAATAGTTTAAATTCATAGGATTTAACTAATCAAATAATATAGTCTTAGATATTCTGCGAAGCTTAAACAATATTCTAGAAGACAATAATAGGTATAGGGTTTAAACTTAAACTATACAATTAATATGTTGATATATTCAGTAATTGGCTTTGTTAACTTAATCATGTTTTGCCTCCATTTAGTATTGTTTTCTATGAATTCTAGCTTTATCTTCTTATTAATTCATGCTTGTTAGATGTACTACTGATTTCATAAGCTGGATACATGTTCACTATCACATTTATTCTTCAATGATATATAATCATCAAATATTTTAGCTCTATCCTAATATATTGTATTATTCTCTCCATTAATTCTAGCCTCAAACTATTTCATGTTTTAAATTTACATTTACATTATGCTTATAATAATGAGCTTCATCACTTAATACAGCTATATTAGAACTGTAATAGCACTAATTCTTTAATGTTAGGAATGTAGTATGCTGCAACATCACAAATCCACATATAGAATTCTCCTTACAATAACTCAAATATAACATAAATAACCTATTCTTCTACATTTATAATAGTATAATCAACCATAATTCTAACATTCCCCTATCAAACTCAAATAGATTAAGATAAACCACAATATAGATACTAACCTAAATAATAAAGGCTTAAATATCTGAAGTATCTAGATGAATGAAATACTAAGCAATAAATAAATAGAGTTTCCTCCTAACAAATCTAACAACTTTAACCATACTAACATCATAAATAAGGAAGAATTCAAATAAAGCTAAAGTTAACAAAGCTAGTAATTTAAGGGAAATGCTTAAATATTCTATTTGATTAAACTAGTAATGAATATGCAAAGTAAGGCTGGAGTTAAATGGATTATGTTTGTCTTTCTGATATTATATGTTCTTACCTTTATCTTTAGTTTTATAGTTGTATTACTATATTCATTTTTAAGAGCATCACCAGTAGACTATACTTCATTTTTAAGATTTTCATCTATTTACTCCTTCATTTTTTCCATTGTATGCTTACTATTTTCTATCCTATATTTACGGAGAAATAAAAGTGTTGAGGATCTTATAAGAGAGGAAATAGCTAGAAGAATTGGGGATGCTGTTGAGCGTACTGACTTTGAAGGATATTAAGGAATTATGGCTTAGAAGAACTGAAGTATTTCTAATTACATATAATCTAAGAGGTAAGATGAGGGGTTCTAGAAGGTCTTTAGAGGATTCTTTAAGACTAGCATTCTTAGCTGTAGTAGCCTTTAACTACTATGTTGAGGAGATTTTATGGAATGTAGAAGAAAGAATTTTGAAATGGAGGAAGCTGTAGGGAAGCTTCTACTTTCTATTAGGTGGAAGTTAAGCGAGTTATCTAGGGAGCCTGATGAAACTACACGGTTTCTTAAACTTTCAGCTTTAATAAATACCTTTCTTGAATCTCAGAGTCTAGGTAGGATAGTTGTTACTGGAGGGTTTGCCGTTGAAGTATATACAGGTAGAACTTATAGAACAATGGATGTAGATGTTATAGCTGAAGGATTATCGGAGGAAATACTTAGAAGAGTTCTTGAAAATATTGGGAGAAGAATTGGAAGAGGATATCTTATTAATTACGGTGATTTCATGTTGAAATCAATAGATATAGTAGCAACCACTTATACACGCAGGAAGAAGCCTGTTAAGCTTATTGTTGATGGAGATTACATATATTTAGATACTCCTGAGGATCTTATAGTTGTTTATCTTGCTGGATGGAAGTTTTGGAATGCTACTGAGGATAGAGATAAAGCTCTAGCTCTAGTTAAAGTCTTTCAGAATAGGCTTGATGAAGAATACTTAAATAGAAGAGCTGTAGAAGAAAACGTAATGGATAAGTTAAGAGAGCTTATGGAATTGATTAAGTCTTTATAATTCTATAGCTATAGAATCAGCATGCTTCATATTTAAGCTTGTTAGATTCATAATAATTAGGAAATGTTATCATTATTTATTTCATGAGCTGGATTAAAGGATAATTAATAACCATGTAAACATTATAGATAAATTTAATTACTGTTCTTCAAATTTTTCTGTAAGTTTTTCTTTTACACTAGCACGTGCTGCTGCTAGTCTAGCTACTGCTACTCTAAATGGAGAGGCGCTAACATAGTCTAATCCTGCTTTATGACAGTATTCTATTGATCTTGGATCTCCGCCATGCTCACCGCAAATTCCCACTTCCAAGTTTGGATTTGCATTCTTTCCTAGTTTTACACATGTTTCAATAAGTTTAACAACTCCTTTTTCATCTAGTGTTTCGAATGGGTTTGATGGAAGTATGTTTAACTCTAGATATTGCGACATGAACTTATTCTCAGCATCATCTCTACTGAAACTGAATGTTGCTTGTGTTAGGTCGTTTGTACCGAAGCTAAAGAAATCAGCTTCCCTAGCTATTTCATCAGCTGTTAAGCATGACCTTACGGTTTCAATCATGGTCCCTATCTTTATAGGTATTTTAACTCCGTATTTAGCTTCAACATCGTTTAAGGCTGGAATTATTGCTTTTGATTTAACAAATTTAATCTCATTAACATCACTTACATTTGGAATCATAATTTCCAAATATGGATTCATACCTTCAACTATTAGTTCAGCAGCTGCTTCAATCATAGCTCTACTTAAATAGTAATATATTTCTGGAAATGTAATTCCTACTCTAACTCCTCTATGCCCCATCATTGGATTAGCTTCTCTTAAAGCTTTAACTCTTCTATATAGTTGTTCAAGTTTTTCTACTGTATCTCTAGATTCACCCTTTACCTTCTTCTCATATATTTGTTCTAGTATTTCCTCTGGAGCTGGTAAGAATTCATGGAGAGGTGGATCTATTAATCTAATGATTACAGGTAGTCCATTCATGATTTCAAGTATTTGCTTGAAGTCTAGCTTAATCATTTGGTATAGTTTCTCTAAATGTTTAATTCTTTCATCTTTATTTTCAGCTAGAATAACTGCTCTTAGAACTTCAAGTCTCTCCGCCTTTCTAAACATTCTTTCAATTCTAAGTAGTCCCACTCCTTCAGCACCGAATTTTCTTGCTATTCTAGCATCTTCCGGTAAGTCAGCATTTGTTCTTACTCCAAGTCTTCTAATCTTATCAGCCCATGAAAGCAGCTCGTTAAGCTCAGGAATTATTTCAGGTTCTACTGTAGGTACTTTGCCTATGTAAATGTTTCCTGTAGATCCATCGATTGTTATCCAATCCCCCTCCTTAACCATAACATTATTAACTGTAAACATTCTCCCATCATAATCAACTCTTATACTTTCAGCTCCTACAACTGATGTTTTCCCTATCGCTCTAGCAACTACAGCTGCATGAGATGTCATTCCCCCTCTAGCCGTCAATATTCCTACGGAAGCGTAGAATCCATGAATATCATCTGGTTTTGTCTCTACTCTAACTAGAATTACCTTCCTCCCATTTCTAGCCCATTCCACAGCTGTATCCGGATCAAATACTACTTGTCCTGAAACCGCGCCTGGAGATGCTGGAAGCCCATTAGCTATCGGTTCAACCTTTACTTTAGGGTCTATTCTAGGATAAAGTAGGGAAACTATGTGTTGAGGCTCCACCTTCATTATAGCCTCCTCCATACTTATAATTCCCTCCTTAACCATATCTACAGCTGTCTTAACCCTAGCTAGAGGAGTCATTTTTCCAGCTCTTGTCTGGAGTAAATACAGTCTTCCATTTTCAACAGTAAACTCTATATCTTGAACTTCCCTATTTACTCTCTCTAGGAATTTAGCTGCCTTGTAGAGTTCATCATATATATTTGGAAAAAGCTCCCTAAGCTTCTCTATGGGATATGGAGTTCTAACACCTGCAACAACATCCTCTCCCTGAGCATTAGGTAGGAACTCACCGTAAAGCTTATTCTCACCTGTAGCTACATCCCTCGTAAATACTACACCAGTTCCACTATTCCAACCTATATTACCGAAAACCATAGCAACAATATTTACAGCTGTACTATCCGCTACTTCAGGCGTTACTTTATTAGCTATCCTATAATATATAGCTCTAGGATTCATCCATGATCTGAAAACAGCTGAGATAGCTAGCTTTAGCTGTTCCCATGGATCTTGAGGGAATCCTCCCTTCTCCTTTCTAATAACTTCTTTAAATACCTCTACAACCTCTTTAATACCCCCTAAAGGTAGTTCAACCTCATATTTAACACCATACTTCCTCTTAACCTCATCTAGACGATCAGTAAATAGCTTCTCATTAATTCCCAATACAATCTTACCGAACATCTGTATGAACCTTCTATAAGCATCATAGGCAAACCATTCATTACCTGTTAGCTTAGCTAAGCCCTTAACTACATCATCGTTTAAACCTAGATTCAATATTGTATCCATCATGCCTGGCATAGATATAGGAGCACCTGACCTAACAGATACAAGTAATGGATTATCTGAATCACCGAATTTCCTACCTATTCTCTCCTCAAGCTTAGCCATACATTCCCTAGTCTGCTCCATAACTCCCTCAGGTAGGCTTAATGAATCTATTATCCTCCATATCTCAGCAATAATCTTATCCCTAATGGATGGTGGAGGATTCCTCTCCAATTCCTTAATAAAAGCATCTATCTTCTCTCTTACAGGCTTATAGAATTCTTTACATGCTTCAGTAGTTATTATGAATCCTACAGGTACTGGAAGTCCAAGCTGAGTCATCTGAGCTAATCCAGCCCCCTTCCCACCTAGTAGTTTCCTATTTTTCCAATTTCCCTCATCAAACATGTATACGTACTTCCTAGCTTCCACCTATATTGCACCTCATTGTTTAGCTTCTATCCTATAGCTATATTAACTTATATATCTTACTATCAATCAAATTTACAATTTAAGATAAAGTTTATTATACTGAGCTGTCATGTTAACTACTTAATGATAGGAACCTAGCAACCAATGGGAATACTTGTTTCCACCACAATGTTTAACAATTCATTAATGCTACATATCCTAATATTTCTATATTACCTCATAATTATTATCTCATTTTCCTAAACTTCATTTTTCATCTGTAGCTATTCTAGAATTCTGATGATTTACATTTATCCATATTAAGCTTATTTATTCATTTACAAACAATCCTCTAGAAACCTACAATCAGATAATGCTAGCTCCCCAAACATCTAATATAGGGTGAAGGAATCATTAAATGATTCCTTCATAGTTAACAACATTTACAAGAACAATAGTTTAAGGTATAGAAATTTTACAATGAATTTAAGATTATTATAGCTAATATATAACTCTCATTAATTTAATAGTTCATTAATGATAACTACATAGAACCTATTAAGGAACATAATGAGATTAAAATAAAAATTAATTGAGATTTAAGCTATCCTCTTTCCTGCGTTTGGTCCAGGAGATTGATCATATACTTCCAGAGGTTCTAAAATCCATACACCATTTATTTTGAAGCCCATTCTCTTAAGTACTTCATTAACCCCCTCATATATAGGACCTGATGTTTCAAAGCTTTTTACCCTACATCTTACTTGATACCCTAGAAACTGCATTTTTTCCGGTACAGCTTTAACTACTAGTGTTGAAATCTTCTCACCTGTTTCTCTTGCTTTAATAAGGTTTTCATGGGATTCTCTCATAAATATAGCGGCTAGAACAATAGTATTTGAGTCAGGTGCACTCATAGATCCTACTGGTATTACATGTAGTAAATCTCCAGTTTTTGTAGCAAGAACTTTAATAGCTGAAAAATCATTAAATAGATCCTGAACATATTTAGGTAGAGGCATACGAATAATATTTAGGTAAAGTTCTATATAAATCTTTACATTAAAAATCCGGACCTGGTAACCTAATAAGTTACATAAATTCTGTTATGTTAACATTGGAAGTTTTTAGAGAGGAATAGGGCTTCGTTAAAGTTAATATTCTAGTATAATTCTATATTAGATGTTTGGGGAGCTAGCATTATCTGATTGTAGGTTTCTAGAGGACGCTTTCTTGTATATATCTTCTTATTAAGCTTTAAATATCTTCCATGCTTAAGCTTATTCCTGGTTGATGTCTATGTTTACTTTTACTTCCATATGCTAAATAAACTCACAAACTCTTAATCTAGGTAATTGTAAACTATTAAATCTCAAAATACACGGCATTTCTAAGTTTAGAATGGAATTCATTTGAATTCTATTAAGTTCTAAGTTTACTTCTTAAATTATTAGATTATTCTAGCTTATTTAGTAAGTTTAGTCACTCCTTATAGTGTATTTATAAGTTATTGAAATCTGAGAGAAGGATGCTTTAGCTCTTGATGAACTATATGTTTAAGTCTTATTGATGTGTTTATTTATTAAATTTGTAGTTGTAAACATTAAGATATTAGTACAACATCATATTTAGCGAATATGTGGAAAATTATGTAGGTTAATATAGCCTATTAATAGACAAGTAGACTGCTTAGTAGAATCTTAGCTTAATATGAAATATAAAAAGGATGTAAAGTTGCTTAGTTAATGGTTTATAAAGCTGCTTTTTCAAGTTTCTCAACGAATTGAGGGAAAAGCTTGAATAGAGGATGTGTTTCCTCTTTTGGTTTTATTCCGAGCTCAACCCAAGAGCTAGCTGCAATCATAGCATTAACGACAGCGCATGCTGGAAATATCCATGATGCGGATTCGATTACTCCATATAGTAGGAAATCTGTACCTGTGATGAGTGATGATGCTTGTACTGCTGCATCACATGCCTTAAATATATCTACTCCCCAATTTTTAATAGCTTCTTTCTTCCATACTGTTGTTGCATTTCCAGGCGCTCCGCCAACGGGTAGTCCAAGTTCATCTTTAACTAGGAATGATGCTTTTGCACCTACTCCAATGCTTGGAACGTATGTGAATAATGTTGTATCTATTAATGGTTTATCTACATGTGCTTCTTCAGCTATTGATAGTAGTCCCTTAATTCCATTTCCACCCTTAAGAAGGGAAATAACTCCTTTTGGGGTACGATCCTTAGTATTGTATGCTAGTAATATCGCGGATCTTATTTTAGAGTCTCTTACAGTATCTATTTCTTCAGGTTTAAACCATGGACTTGGCATGATGCTATTGTATACAGCTCTATCTGATAATCCTATTTCAGCTACATGTTTAGCACCTGCAATTCTAGCTTCAGCTGTCATGGCATCTATGAGGAAGGGTGTATCTGTTACTTCAGCTACGAAATCGATAAATTTAATCATTGACTTGTCGGTTACACCAACAACATCAAGCATACATGGTAATCCGAAATTATCTGATAGCTCATCCTGTTTAAGAATAAGCTTTTTAGCCTCCTCCTTATTAAATACGCCTTCCTTATGGTCTTGAACTATCTTATGGCCAGTATAGAATATTGTACCGATAAGAACTGTAGGATTCTCCCCCGGCTGTCCTCCAATCTTTACTTTACCGATTTGAAATGTTTTCTGTTCAGATTTAAACTTAAACATTTATTCACCTATTCTTCAGGGAACTCTTTTTTGAGGAACTCATCTTTAATGAAGTTTAGAAGCTGCTCTAATTCCTCTTTGTAGAGAACAACCTTATCTGGTGGAAGACTTCTTCTATCTTCGCCACGTATTATTCTATATAGGATGTCTGCCTTTTCTCCTTCACCTACCTTTTCTATCCTGATTTTTAAGCTATCCCCTATTTTACTTTTTATTGTATATTCCTTTATTTTTAATGGTAAACCCATTTAGACACCACCTCTTAATTCTCTCGGTACCCATTCATCAACGCTAACCCCCTCCTTAACCCATGGTGGTGGAGAACCATATTCAATAACAGCATTTACGTATGCTCTTATATGTTCTGTTGGGGTTTGTATCCAGATATCACATCCAGGATTAACTATATCGCATCCACTATCTATTGCTCTCTTAACTCTATCTCTTATCTTCTCTACAGGTCCCTCAAATAGAACGGCGAAGGCGCTTAGATTTCCACCTATTGGGAATCTAGGTCCCTTAAGTTTATTAGCGATTCTTCTTGTTTCAATCATGGGTGTCGCCTCCTCAACTATAAAAGCATCAGCATCACATTCTATAAGTCCGCTTATATTCTCCACAATTGCATCCCCCTTCTTAGACCATAGCTCACCACAACAGTGGAGAATTACTTTTCCATATTTTCTTGCTTGAGCTATAGACTCTTTAAGGTAAGGCTGAACAAATACACGGAAAGTTTCTGGCTTTATGTTTGCAAGTGATGAAGCCTCCTCCCTATAGGTAACAATATCAGCTCCAGCTTCAAAATATGCAATAGCAACCTCAGTAAATAATGGATTAAGAGTCTTCATGAATTCATGAACTGTTCCAGGTTCACTTCTCACGTATTTATACCATGTAGCTGTATCTACAACATATCCACCAATAGCTTGCCATGGGTAATCTATACTAGCAACTACAGGAACTTTCCCACCATATTTCTCCTTTAAAATTTTAATTGCCTTACATACAACTGGAACCCTCCCAAGTTCCCTCATTTTTTCTGGTTTATCTGGAATTTTAAGATCATTTACCTTTTTAACCCAGTATTTCCTAACTGAGGGCCATTTTATCTTACCCTCAAAGAAATCCAACTCAATACCTAACGCTTCCACTTCAAGTGTTAATTCAAACGGAACTATAACATTCTCTAAACCGGTAAGTTCATGAAGAGCTGAACCAAGCCTAGCCATTTTCTCAGGATCCTTATGAGCTTCAGGCCAGTATGCATCAAAAACCTCCATTCCCTCAATAGTATAAGCAGCAATAACAGAGCATGCTGGAATCCTATCAATACTATCCTTCTTCCAATTAAGTATGGCCATTAACCTCTCGTAGGGAGACATTTCATCTTTAGGATGGATTTTATATTTTTGCATAAATATCATTATTTAACTCTCCTAAAACCTATAAACTTAACTATCGGATAACTTATCCAATTGAATACTGTAAATTAAAAACTCATGGCCTATAATTTAATTCTCTCCCTATTTGTATTTTTTACTATTTAAAGCAGCTTTTTAGGATAACATATTTAGAAAAATATATAAATCCCTTCCCCTAAATAAGCTGGGTTCTGTATGTCTTCTAGGGAGGAAGTCTTAAATAAGCTTGCTGAAGCTGTTATTAATGGTGATACTGAGTTAGCTAAGAGTATGGCTGAAGAGGCTTTAAAAATTGGTATTGAGCCTTGGATAGCTATTACTCAAGGATTAGCTGCAGGCATGAAGGTTGTAGGTGATAAATATGAAGCTAAAGAATACTTCCTACCCGAAGTTCTGATGTCCGCGGATGCTATGTATGCTGGTCTCGATGTTCTACTTCCACATTTAAAAGCTGGAGAAGCAGGTGTTAGAGGAAAAATTGTTTTAGGAGTTGTTGAGGGAGATATACATGATATTGGTAAAAACATCGTTAAGGCAATGCTTACAGCAGCAGGATTTGAAGTTATAGATGCTGGAAGAGATGTACCCGTACAGAAATTTGTTGAGCTTGTTGAGAAGGAGGGAGCTCATGTACTGGGAATGTCCACAATGATGACTCCTACACTTCTATCAATGAAGAGAGTTGAGGAAATTCTAAGGCAGAGAGGACTTAAAGAAAGAGTAAAGACAATAATAGGTGGAGGAACTGTAACCGATGAGTATAGAGAGAGAATAGGGTCTGATGCTTACGGTAAGGATGCTGTAGAAGCAGTAGATAAGGTAAAAATGCTCATCCAATCAATACTTGCAGCTGCTGAACTGGTAAAGAAGGAATAAAACAATTCACCTTTTTTTTGGTGATTTTATGGCTTTAGAAAGAGAGGTTAAGCTTCGTGAAGATGAAACTATAGTTGTCTTCCAACCCTACGGAAGAAGGGATATATTCAAAAAGGGCGTAAATCTACTTGAAGCTGCTAAAAGACTTGGAGTTGATATTTCATCAATATGTGGTGGTAGAGGACTATGCGGTAAATGTAAGGTTAAAGTTATTAAGGGATATGAGCATCTAAACCCGCTTCAAGAATCTGAAAAGAAATTTCTAACTGGGGAAGAAATGAAGGAGGGATATAGACTTGCATGTCTCGCACAATCATATGCTCCATTTGAAGCTATAATCTTCGTGCCTGAGAGAAGTAGAGTTGGTAAGCAGCGTCTACAAACAGAAGGAATTGAAGTTCCTGTTAAGAGACTGAATCCAGCTATTAGGAAATATTTTGTAAAGATGAAGCCACCAACATTAGAGGATGCAACATACGATGATGAAAGAGTATTAAGAGCATTAGCTGAACAGCACGGTATAGTTAATGTTGACTTCGACTGGTATACATTAAGAACTCTTCCTAAAATATTAAGGGATGCTAACTGGGAGGTTACCGTAGTTCTATGGAAGAATAAGATAATAGCTGTAGAGCCTGGAGATACTACAAGTAGATGTTTCGGTTTTGCATGTGATATTGGAAGTACAAAGCTTGCAGGGTTCCTAATGGATCTAAATACGGGAAAAGTTGTTTCAGTAGCTGCAAGAATGAATCCTCAAATACCGTATGGAGAGGATATTTTAACTAGATTAACATACGTATTGTTTAATGAGTGGAAGGGACTTGAAGATCTACAGAAAGCTGTTGTTGGAGGTATTAATGAAATGATAGATGAATGCTGTCAGAAAGCAAATGTTAAGCCTGAGGAAATATATGAAACAGTATTTGTAGGAAATACTGCAATGATGATGTACTTCCTTAAAATATGGCCTGAATACGTAGCTAAAGCCCCATACCAACCTCCCAGACTATCAGGAGTTGATCTTCCAGCTAGAGAAATAGGAGTTAAATCTCATCCTAATGCTAACCTTTACTATCTAGATACTATTGGTGGATGGGTTGGTGCAGATAATGTTGCAAACATGGTAGTGACTAAGCTATTTGAATCTAATGAGCTTGGAATGTGTATTGATGTGGGAACAAATACTGAAATAGGTATCGGATGTAGAGAAATGGGCGGTGTACTATATAGCTCCTGTGCTTCAGGACCTGCTTTTGAAGGCATGATGATTAAGTATGGTATGAGAGCTGCTGACGGTGCAATAGAGAAGATAACAATAGATCCTGAAACATTAGAGCCTATTTATAGAGTTATTGGTGATGTTAAGCCTGTAGGTATATGTGGATCAGGAATCGTTGATATAATGGCTGAAATGTTCAAGTCAGGAATAATAGATTGGAGGGGAAGATTCAATACGAAGCTTAGTGAGAAGACTAAGAGAATAAGAAAAGGACCTGATGGAATATGGGAATATGTTATTGCATGGAAGGAGGAAACAGCAACTAAAGAACATGATATTGTATTCACACATAACGATGTTAGAGAGATTCAGAAGGCTAAAGCAGCAATACATACAGCCGCTTCAGTATTATGTAAACTACATAACGTAACGGAAATGGATATAAAAGTTCTATATGTTGCAGGAGCATTCGGAAACTATCTTGACCCTGAAAACACTAGAACAATAGGTATGTATCCTGAAGTTCCCATAGAGAGAATTAAATTCATAGGAAACTCAGCTGGTACAGGTGCACGTATGGCTTTAATCTCTATCGATGAAAGAGAATATATAACCAGGGCTATAAAAGAAGGAAAAATAAAACATTATGAAATATCATCATATCCTAAATTCTACGACGAATATCTTGCATCAACATATATTCCACATAAAGACCTAAATAGATATCCAATAACAATCGAACTGATCAAAAGACTTGGTACACATCCAGAAATAGAAGAAGAATTAAGAAAACAACAAACTATAAAATAATACATTTTTAATTTTTATATTCTAATCCTACTGTTAGATACTAGTAAAATAATTGTAAGGTTAACTATGAAGTTATTGTAAAATATTCAGATCTTATTTTTGATTTTGTGAGCTTATTGATGGTGAATAGAGCCTATTAGCTTCTTCCATATAATTGTCTCTTAACGTTAGATGTTCAAGTAGTAGTATTATTATGTATGCTATCTGTTAGATTCTGGAAATGTTGATGTATCCTCTCGTATTCTTTGAATGCTTTAGCCATACGAAAATCTTTCAACAGCCTCATTTCATACTCTTATAGATTTCCCTATTGAGTCTATATGGTCCTCAAAGTATTGGTTTACACTTGTTCTCTAGGTTGAAATTTATACTTCTCTTACCTCTCTATGCTTGAGGTAACTCTTACTCCTAGTATGCTAAGTCGCCTACAACTCTATAGCATGCTTAGCCTCCAAATCCCTGAAAGCATATAAAGTGGTTTAGGTCATACCCATTAACTAGCCTAGCCTGAATGCTTAACAGCATCACGTGATATAAGCGTATACCTCCCAACATCCTTGATATGCTTACATACATTATCTAACTAGTCTCTCTTAGCCTTAATAGTTTACCATCAAAACAGTCCTATCTAGATCTATTCATAGTAAACACTATCTATTAAGGCCTAAATACATCAACCTATACCTCTAACGCTTCAATACTAAAACAATCCTATATGAGTCATACTTAAAACCATACGCATCAAGACAATAACATAAGAATACCATTGTCCACGGAGGCTTTGTTAACTTTAGATTTATTTGGGAGTTCACTCCCCTATTTATGGTGTGTTTATGGTTAAAGTTATCAAGTTTGTTAGGGAGAGAACCCCATTTACTCTAGTTGTTTATTGCTTATATATATTTTCGTTCTTCTAGAATGGCTTCGGATATTCTAAGCTTTATTATTTTAGGTTATGTATCTATATTATCGTGGTTTATCTTAATCTTCTATTGATAGGAGGGATGCTAGGATTATGGTTGATGATACTATTACTAGTGTAGGTTCTAAGAGTAAGATTGTTTATGTTGCATTCGAGCCATTATTAAGAAGAATTCTATATGTATGGGTTTGTGATGCTGCAACATGCTTACATCTCTAACATTCCTTAAAAGATTAGAGCTATCTATGGTTCTAATATAGTTGTATTAAGTGATGGAGCTCATTATTATAAAGCATCATGTAGAATATTAAACTTAAAACATTGTATAGTTTAGAGGTTAGGAATCTAATGGAGAGAATAATACAGTATATTAAGGATAGAACTAGATTATTTGATGATTATATACCGTGTGTGAAGGATAAATGCGGTAATGAGCATGCATTAATGCTTATGAAGTCAATAGCATACATACTGAACGAAACATGGATTAACAGGAAAATAAAAGCTAAGAATTCATAGAAACACAATACCAAAAATAGAGGTGATAAAACATGCTTAAGTTAACAAAGTTAGCAAACCTAAAGAAAAACTTAAATAGTTTCCAGATGAGCTCTTACATAAAATACAAGAAATGAGTACTAAGCTGCAAAAGCTAAAGCTCTAAATAATGCTAAACTTAGATAGTTGAAAGTTATAGTTTCACATCATTAGTTACACAATAATTTTATAAGTATAAATGGTTACTAATAGTAATGATTATTAAGGAAATTCCTATTGTAAAATCTCCACGTTACTCAATTGAAAACATAAAGAAAATAGCTATTCTTTCTCTTGGAGTGGTAGATAAGGAAATTATTGATGAGAAACGAATACTGATTGAAGCTAGAATCTTTGTTTGCCCAACACAAGTAATAATAGAGGATCAAGATGGGATTTACGATGTAAAGATACAGTTCGTATGCATAACTGATAACTGTAACTTTAAAGATTTATGTGGTAGAATAATTGAGGAGAAAGCCTCTAAGTTTAAGAATATTCTCCCCCCTCCACCTCAAAAATCTAATGAGGATATAGAATCAGTAATAATTAAAATACTTAGAGATAAAGAAAAAAATATCAATGATATCCTAAATGAGCTAATGAAATATTCATTAAACTACTGTCCAGATACTTTAGTTCAGATTTTACTTAGAATGGAGAGAAATGGAAAGATAAAAAAGAAATTCTCTTTAGGAAAATATTTATGGTATATATAATTTGCCATGTTAACTTGGATATTCTTTCATCATTTCTCTTGTGGATTCTCATAATTTAATGTTCCCATAAACGATGACTACATAAACTTACTAAAGAGCATTAAGGCTTATATAATGTCTACAGCAATCAAATAGTTGCTCCGGCTTTATCAATTAAGTATGGATATATTCTGAATTTAAGAAATACTTTTTATCATGTTAGGATTAGCGGAAAGGAACCATAATATGTTAATGGCTAGGTAAAGCTTATATGCTATGACGAATTAACCTCATAATGTGTTTAAGTATATTTGCATGATCTGTAAATTTGAGTTTGATACCGATTCATCAATATGTCCGATATGTCGATCTAAAAGCTTCATTTTAATATCTAAGAAGCCAGCATGTCGTGATTGTGTTTACCATACTATGCTACATATTAGTAATTCTGATTATAGTTACTGTACATTACTAGATATTCATGTAAGACCTGACAGAATGATATGCCAGAAATTCTCAAGAAAGCCAATAAACTATATGTAATTACTATAATTATAAATACTCTAAATTGATAAAAACTTATTTAAATTTCTTATTTTACTCAACGCATTCATCTTTCTAAGCTATATCTAGAGAATTAGTTTAATAGGCTGCAATAATGGTATCCTACCCATTAAATAATCCATATTTATTAATCATGCCAATATAGGATAAGACATCTCCCGCTTAAACATCTAGATTTAATAGGATACATGAATTGGCTTTGTTAATTTAAGCATGTTTATTACCTCTATTTTGGTATTGTGTTTCTATGAATTCCTTAGCTTTTATTTTCTTATTAATCCATGTTTGTTAGCTATGCTATTGACTTCATAAGAATTGATGTACGCTCATTATCACATTTATCCTTAAGGTATGTAGTTATCGAATAGCTTAATTCTATCCTAATATAATGTAAGTATGTTGCAACATCGCAAACCAATATGTAGAGAATTCTTCTCAATAGTGACTCGAATACGACATAAACAATCCCCTCATAGGCTTATACTTATAATAGTATCATCAACTATAATCCTAACATCCCCTATCAAACCCAAACAGCTTAAAGATTAAACCACAATAATATAAAACAACCTAAACAATAAAGCTTAAAATATCTGAAGCATTCTAGAAGAAAATATAAGCACCATAAACAACTAGAGTAAATGGAGTTCTCTCCTAACAACTTTAACCATACTAACACCATAAATAAGGAAGAACCCAAATAAATCTAAAGTTAACAAAGCCCATGAATTAAGCGATAAAGTTAAATAAAGTTCTATTTTGATATTTTAGGTGGGAGATTGCTGGAAGCATTTATTTCATCATTTCTAGCTAGTAAGGTTCTTAAAGATATTAGTTTTTCACATGATGTTAATATTCATTTGATAAGTACTGTGAATCCATCTCTTAATATTCGTGTCCCATTCTGTAGGTTTCAATGTCCCTTTTGTTTATTTGTGAATTATCCATATAATGAGGCTATTAGTGACCTATATGTAAAAGCGGTTAAACGGGAATTGAAGCTTTACTCAACATATATTAAGGAATCCACAATTGAAAACATTTATTTTAGTGGGGGGACTCCTTCGCTTATTTCAAATAGACTAGGTGATATTCTAAACTGTATTCATGAGTTGTTTGGGTTTATAGGTAATGTAGCTATTGAAGTAAATCCCCTAGATCTTAATGATGAAACACTAAGTAGACTAGTAAATACAGGTATAAATCAGATAAGTATTGGTATTCAGTCTTTTAATAGTGGTGTGCTAGAAGGTATAGGTAGAAAGTATAGTAGTGAAGTGGCCTTAAACGCTGTGAAAAAAGCTATGGATGGTGGATTTGACTATGTCAATATTGATTTAATGTTTCCATTACCAAATCAAACCGTAAGCTCCCTACTTCAAGATCTTGAAATAGCTGTAAAGCTTGGTGTACATGGAATATCTACATATCCCCTTATGCTACTACCATATACGGAAATGTATAAACAGCTTAAAGATAGGAGTGTAAATATAAAGAAAATGGAGAAGGAAATGTATATGTTGATACTGGATTATTTGATGAACGTTGGATATGATGTTCGTAGTATATGGAGCTTTACAGTAAAACCAGGTTTTTATAATGGTCCTTTTGAATATGATGAGTATTTAGGTATAGGTCCCTATGCATGGGGGATTATAGATAATTCATTTATTATTAATACTCCTCTACTTGAGGAATACCTTGTAATGGTTAAGAAAAAAATCCCAATAGCTGCTTTAGCTAGATTTGAAGGGGAGAAATCGATGATTATTTGGCTTTCAAGAAGCCTCTATCATGGTAAGGCTAGTAAAACTGAGTTTTATAAACGGTTTAAGGTAGGTCTAGATAAAAAGTTTAAATGGTTAATTTACCTGATGCGTTTATCAGGACTAGCTGAATGGAATGCGGATTCTCTAAGATTAACTAGGAAGGGCTTACTCTATGGAAGCCTTACAACTAAAAAGATAGTAATAGGGTTACTTATGAAGATGCATAAAGCAACAGGATATTATCCACCATTATAGCCTACGTTTTATACTCTCAATTCTCCTAGTAACCGTATCCCCGCATTGACATGACTTATCAATAAGTCTAGTAATATCTCCAGTTCTATATCTAACTATAGGCATTCCCCTCCTACTAATAGATGTTAAGACAAGCTCCCCCTCCACCTCAGGCTCTAACGTTTCTCCCGTGTTTGGATCTATTATCTCAGCATATACATCCACTTCATTAAGATGCATTCCCTCATGTACTGCGCACTCCATAGCTACAGTAAATCCCATTTCAGTAATGCCATAATGATCAAATACTTCACATCCCCATATATCCCTAAGCTCCCTCTTCATCAAATCGGTAAATGGATGAAAAACACATCCATGACATGTGATTACTGATTTCAATTTGAGCTCTTTAAGTATCGATGGAAAGTTCTCCTCACACCATTCACTAAAATAAAAGATATGGAGTGCAGGACCAATAAGTATTTGGGGTCTTAAACTTTTCAATGATTGAAGCTGAACTTCAAATTGTAATTCATCTACTACTACTCCTCTACCTCCAGCCTTTCTTACTGCCCCCTCCAAGATTTGTTGAATACCCCATTCAGCCTCTCTAGGAACTGCTATTTGAACGGTATCATTTCTATCTAGATTAGCTATTTTAAGCCCAAACATTGTAGCCTCCACTATACGTATCAATTCATCCTCAGTAAAGAATATCCTCCTTATTTCTCCATCAACATCTTCAACAGTAAATCCTCTTAGAATTTCGCTTTGGGATACACATAGAAATCTATAAGGATTCCCTGCTATATGACTTGGCAATGTAAAGGGAAGCTTAGAGAAATCCTTAAAATCCCTTATTCTCTTAGGCCTAATACCGTACTTTCTATAGATTTCCCTATAGAATGGGCTTCTCTCATAAACATACTTAACAGTATCCCTCAACTTTAGAAGTAGATATCTCTCAAACTTCTCCCTACTTAATTTACCATTTCGAAAAACCTCTATTACGTTATTTTGAATCCATGGTATTAACGACATGGTTTAAACACAATAGCTATGTTTTCTTTTAAAGCCAATCCAGCTTCAACCTCTATACATTTCAGTATAGCTATTGGTATAATACATGAAGGATGAGGGATTATACTCCTTGAAAGCTTTAACACTAAATTATCATCAAACTTCTTAATACATTCCCTAATATCCACTTTACATAGTAGATCCCCAAGTAACTTAATATGTCTACATGAACTTTCAATCTTTATATTAGCTTCATGGTCATTAATCATTAAAACCTCAATTAATGCTTTAAACCTGCAAGGACCTGGAAAAACATCAACAGCTACCATATGGATCAGTTATAATATAATATCATATAAAATCTTCTTATACTAGGCTATTAATACTAATCCATATGAGGTAACTATATCTGATGTGGATGTATATACTTTAGATTTATATCCTGCCCTTTCTATAGTTGCCGATACATTTATACCCATGGACTCCATAGCTGGACGAGCTATTTCCGGATGTCTACACTTCCCCGGTTGAAGTGCGCATTCACTACAGAGTAGACACGGTCCACCAGTCATTGCAAAAGCGAGCTGATACCCGGAGAGAAATATCCTTCTCTCTAATTCCGCAGCTATCTTCTGTAATATTACCATATCCTTAATTGAGTGAATACCTCCCTCAAAAACCCCTTTAGGTATTGCTGACGAAAAATGCACTGCAAAAAGCAATCCCAAATTATATTCACTAATGATCTTTACAGTTTGCTCTGGAGAAGGGCTAAAGGGAGGACATGTAAGATAGTGTCCATAAAACGGGCAACCGTACTGACACTTAAGTCTTATTCTATTTTCCACAACTATGCAATTAGTATCAATAATTTTTGCATCTATAGCACCGAGCTCCCTGGCTAACTCACAAAATCTAACAATACCTATAGAGGGCTCCATACAATTACTTTTTCTTTTACCTTAAAAATTTTACCATGTTCTATGGCTTTACGAACTTAAGCGAAACCCTCTTACATACAAGTATCAATTTTAAAGCGGAGTTAATAATAGCTTAACAACAATACTAATCACTCCACTAAATAATATAATCCAATATACTATAAATCTAGGTAAATAGAACAATCTTAAAGCTAAAGTTTACAAGATATTATCTCTATACGTAAGGTTTAAATTTATTTTACTGCTTTTAACGTGTGGTCCCGGATATTAAGATTTTAAGTGTGATTAGAAGTCTTTGTGAAAAGAGGGCAGATAAGGTTCCTCCACTCTTCAATGAGTACCATGTACTTAAGACTTTACTAATACTTCAACAGCGATCCGCTAGTAGAGAGTTGCTAGCAAGGGAGTTACGTATTGGTGAGGGCTCTATACGAACATTAATTGGTAAGTTGAATAAGTATGGATTAATATCTACATGTAGAAGATATGGATGTTCATTAACTGATTCTGGAAAACAGATCATTGATGAATTTAAAAAAATTGTACCAAAAGTAGTTCTTAATATTGATCTGAGGAAGTTACGCTTAGGCTATTTTAATGCAGGATTATTAATAAGGGGCCTCCCAATTTATAATAAGTCAGGAACTATACTGCGAATTAGAGATCTTGTAATTCGGAATGGTGGTGATGCAGCTCTTATTCTACAGGTAACAATAAATGGAGTTATTATTCCTCCAATGGGTGTTGATGATTCTGTATATGAGGATTTAAGAAGAATTAAGAAAGCTTTAAATCCAGATCAAGATGATTTAATTATTATCTCGTTTGCTCAAACACTATATGCTGCTGAGAAATCACTGCTTATGACGTTAATTACATTCTTAAATGATAGCGTTAAAACTTATAAATAAACACTAATTATTTAGGTTCATCTCCATTAATCGGCTTTGTTAACTTAAGCATGTTTTAT
>Ga0105162_1000295_pt1 | contig 33407 bp, 26 predicted proteins | sample JNZ201metaG_FD_81532 | JGI IMG/M metagenome (GOLD analysis project Ga0105162, IMG submission 81532) | Hot spring microbial communities from Jinze hot spring, China to study Microbial Dark Matter (Phase II) - JNZ 20120812A | ecosystem: Environmental > Aquatic > Thermal springs > Hot (42-90C) >...
AAGCAGTAGAATATTAAAATTAAAACATGAATTGTATAGTTTAGAGGTTAAGAATCTAATGGAGAGAATAATACAGTATATAGGATAGAACTAAGCTATTCGATAACTACATACCGTGCATGAAGGATAGATGTGATTGTAAGCATGCATTAATGCTTAAAATCAATAATATACATACTGAACAAACATGGATTAATAGGAAATAAAAGCTAAGAATTCATAGAAAACATAATACCAAAAATAGAGGTGATAAAACATGCTTAAGTTAACAAAGCCTTATTATCAGACGTGGCAACTTAGCATATTGTAGCTTTATTCTTAAGTTGCCAGGTCCCTATTATTGTCTTATAAACGTAAGCCATTAACTACAATTTCCATTTCAATATTTAAAGTTCATAGTACCTTACTATAGCTATCATAATGCTAGCTATGATCCTTAAATTGTCTAGCTACTCTATGTTTTCAATGTTTATTATTGAATTTTGCAATTTCTCGGTTAGAATTTTTGCAATATCTGAAAATACCTTCTCCTTTTTCATTGGGTTTTCAACATAAACTGTTAATATGCATTCAAAGCTTTTATCATTAACTTCCCTAACATGTACTATTGGACTCTTTGTCTTAACTATTTCCTTATAGTTTGATAATATGTCTCTCAAATTCTCCTCAATATTTGCAAATTCAATTAGTCTATTCATTTTAACTTTAAGTTTAACTGTATGGGGTGCCTTATATATCAGTATTGGTTTTTGAAATATTTCAATATTTGGAACTTGTATGGTTTTATCCTCATTTATATATACCTCAATATGTGTTGGAGTTATTCCCTTAATAACTCCCCTCTCATTGTTTATTTCTATGATGTTTCCAATTCTTACATTTTTAACTGATATTATGCCATAATACGCTATTAAGTTTCCAATGATGTCTTTAATTGAATATAATGCTATACCACTAGCTATTAACAACAATCCTACTAGAGTATATATTATGGTTTCAGACCATGTAACTATTGAAATTATAGTTATGGCTGTAACTACATATACAAATACTGTAGTTATAGCATCTATCCTTTTAGCATCCTCATAGCTTATAATATGTTTATGTGAGAGTCTTGAAAGAATAAATTCTAAAAATTTAACTATTAAATAGGCCAATACAATTGTAATAATTATTCTTAAAATCATTAAAAGTGTTGTCTGATCAATTATCCACTGCCAAGCCTCAGCCATTCTATCTTCACCTTAATGTGTCCTCTAGCCTTCTAATATCGTCTACATGGACTAATGCTATAACCATATCTCCATATTTTAAAGTATAATCCGGATCCGGGTCAATAAATTCCTCACCATTAAATACTGATATTATTTTTGCTCTTAAAGGTATATTAAGTTCCCTTAATGTTTTACCTACTATATGCTCACCAATATCTACTGCTACTATTTTGAAGCTTCCCTTCTCCACCTCAAAAATTTCCGCTACTCCCCTTCTTCCTTCAATAATGTTACTTAATGTGTTTGCAACTAGCTTAGGTTTACATAGTGGTTTTTCAACACCTAACCCACTCATAAACTCAGCTATTTTTTCATCCTCTACAAGACTTATAATTCTCGGTACTCCATAGTTCTTAGCAACCATACATACAAAAAGATTAACTTCATCTCTGTTTGTTAATGCAAGTACAATATCGAACTTATCTATCTCTATCTCCTCATATACATTCAAATCGGTAGCCTCCCTATTTAACACTAAGGCGTCAGTTTCACCAGCAACAATATCGCATGCTCTCTTATCCCTATCAATGACTACTACTTCATTACCGCCTTTGGTCAATATCTTTGTAAGTCTTTTTCCAACATCTCCAGCTCCAACAATTAAGATCCTCATTAAAAATCAATAATCCCAATCCTAATTAAACTTTACTATTTAAAATATGAATTCCATAATGATTCTAAGCATTTTAAATACCCTATCAAACTTTACATTAACTCTATATTTAGTGGAATTTCAAGTTTAAAATTCTTAAAGATCAAGCTCACAGTTAAGTCTTCAATATTTATGTAATAAGTAGTACTTAGTTAACAGGGTTTAAACCTTTCTGTTTTAACTTATTTGTGTTAGGTTCTTCATCTTCATGTTGAACTTACTAATTTTTCTTCCTAAATTTTCCTTGTCTATGAGATAACGTAAGCATGCGGATTTCAAATCTGGTAGGAAAGTCTTCATGAATGACGACTGATTTTAAGATTCTAATTTCATCGCTCCAAAATACTTGTCAGAGCTTATCGTTGCTAAATAGTAAATCCTAAGCTTGAAGTATCGAAACAATTTATTAGAAGAATAAAAGCTTGTAAGCTATCAATGTAGCTTAAACATAATAAACCATTTTATGTTACGTAGTTAGGTTATGCTAGCTTTCAAGTGAAGAATACTTAGTATGCTTAAGCTCTTATGTTATTAGTAAGCATGTCTTAAGGTCATGTATGGTTCAAGTCGAGTTAAACTAGTATATTGGATTAATACTGTTATTTAAGCTGCTCGCAGAGGGCTAAAGATTAATCTTAATGAATTCATGATATCTATGTAGGAGTACTATTTAAGCAATTAAGTATAAGATAGAGAGTTTATAAGAATGTTAAGCAATTCTAATAAGGTTATATGTTAAGATTAAAACCATCAATAGACGCTAGTAGCCGGTATTATTAGCATATACTCCTAGAGTAGCTAACACATATACAACCTACATATCAAACCATAGGAAACTATGCTAGAGTAATAGATTAACGCATAAAACACTATATATCACAAATATAAACAAGCTAAGAAAGAATTGATAATCAGTCAAGTGCTTTAAATACTAACAAAATGTAGAACTTCAACATTTATCCGCCTCTAGATTATGAATTTAAATTAGACTATAAACATTATTTTTTAATGAATCTGTAAATTAGCAGTAGATATGGTAGAATCTCTAATCTTCCTAGAAGCATGTATATCATTAGAATTAGTTTAATCCATGTAGGGGCTAAATGCGAGGTTATATTCATTGTTAATCCTACATTACCTATGGCGGAAGCAGCTTCAAACATTGAGTCTACTAATGAATATCCCTCAATACTAATTGCTACTCCACCTATAAATACTAAGAGTACATATATTAACATAAATAAAGCTGTTCTTATCAGTACTTCATCAGTAACTTCTCTATCTCCGATCTTTCTAATTATTCTAGTTCCTTTTGGTGATAATGCTAATTTAAGCTCCCATTTTAAAGCTTTAAACATCATTATTGTTCTTAAAGTCTTAATACCTCCAGCTGTCGAATCTGTACATCCTCCAAGAATCATGGAAATTATGATTAATGCTTTTGAAGTCTCATTAAGTATATTTAAGTTTCCAATTTGAAATCCGCATCCACCAATAGCTGAAACTGTATGGAAGATTCCGAACATAATAGGATTTTCAATACTGCTTTTTGAGGCGAGTATAGAGGTTAGAAGTATAGATATTGAAAATGCTAGAGCTAGAAACGTTTTATTTTCCTCATACTTTATGAAATCCCTAATTTTTCCCTTCATAAGTTTCGTATAAGATGGAAAGTTTAAAGCTCCCAGTATAATTAATATGATTGCAGCAATATATACTTGGATTGACTTGTAGTATCCAATACTTTCAGTTCTTGTACTAAATCCACCGGTTGCTATTGCTGTTAATGCATGATTTAATGCATCAAAGGGATTCATACCTACGATTAAGAATAAGATAATACTTAAACCTGTTAGTAATAGATATACTCTAATTATTTTATGAGCTGTTTCAACAGCGCTTGCTTCAACTTTTTCTAAATGTCCCTCTACAGTAAATATTCTCATTGTTAATAAGCTTGGAGGTGCAATTACTAAAATTGATATGTAGATTATTCCAAGTCCTCCAACCCATTGGGAAACACTTCTCCAAAACAGTAGAGTTAATGGTTGGCTCTCAATTGGTGGTTTTAAAACTGTTAGCCCTGTTGTTGTAAAGCCACTTATAGATTCAAATAAGGCATCTATAGGACTCATTAACCCTGAAATACTTATTGCTACTCCATTAACTATTGGTATAAGAATCCATGAAATAACCGCTATTTGAATAGCCTCCCCATAACTTAATCTTACACTCTCAATTCTAAACTTTCTAAAAGTAAAAAATCCTAAGGCAAAGGATACGAGTCCAATATGTATAAATGCTGTTGCAATATTTGCTTCATCATGTTTCCCACTCAATGTAAAAGCAAATCCTAGAATACCTGGAACAATAAGTGTAAATGATACAATCATGAAAACCACTCCAAGAGCAGGTGTAAGTGTATGATGTAGTAAAATACTTCTAGCCATAAGCTCACCATTAATTATCTAGTAGTTCTCAATGTTCTTAATACTGATTATCTTAAGCTATATAAAGCTACACTATCTATTTAGTATTACTCTAAATCACATATAAGTAAAGCTCCCATAGTGTTATCTCATTCTTGTCATAAAGACAGATCTTTAAAAGCTCTATCTCTATCATTCTTCTAATAACTCTTAGCTACCAACTATTTACTTAGGTATTTGTTAGTGGTTAGCTTATTATTGCTATCAGTTCCTATACTTTTCTTGTTTCTTTTGGAGTTTGAATAGGTTAGGTTATTCTTAGAAAAATTTTGAATATGTAAATATTGTTTAGTCTTACATTAAGTTTTAATACAGATTTACGGCAACATCTATGATAATATCTCTATGTCAACCTAATAACATTGTATGACTCATAGTAAGAACACTAACATCATTAACACTAGTAAGCTTAGAAGACAGCGGAATAGCCATCATTCAGAAGAATATGAGGAATCACATAAACAAAACATTTGAGTAAGAGTGTATTCCTATAGTTCCATTAGTATATGCATAACTTATGGTTTCATCTTAAATTATGTATTATTCAATTTTTGCCATGAGATAAGTTTAAATTTCCTAGTTTAAACTAGTTAATGATAACTTTGGAAAGGTCTGGAGTAGCCTACCTTCCCCTCCACGGCGGGAAGGCACCAAGTTGGCTTGTTAGAAGAATGATTAAACTTGCAGATGTTATTGTTAAAATCATTATAGATGAATATGGAGTACATGAGTTTTTAAGAAGAGTTTCAAATCCATTCTGGTTTCAAAGCTTTGGCTGTATATTAGGATATGATTGGCATTCCTCAGGGGTTACAACAGTGGTTTCTGGTGTTTTAAGAACCGCTTTAAAACATGAGAGACATGGTCTTGCTGTTTGTGGTGGTAAAGGTAAACGTTCAATTCAAACTCTAAATGATATTGAGATCACAGGTGCCTTGTTTAATTTATCAACATCTAAAATTGAAAGCTTAAAATATGCTAGTAGAATTACAGCTAAGATTGATAATGCTGCCATTCAAGCAGGATATCCTCTTTATCATCATGTCTTCATAGTTTCTGAAGATGGAGATTGGGCCGTTATACAGCAAGGCATGAATATTCATGATAAAACAGCTCGTAGATATCATTGGTTATCTACGGCTCTTAAAGACTATGTTAATGAACCCCATACAGCCATAGTTGGTAATGTTGTGAGAAGAAGAGTTTTAGATATGACTTCAAGTAATAGTGAAGATTGTAGAAAAATATGCGTAGATATAGTTAAAGATGGTCCACATAAGATTTTAAATGCATTAAAATCTATAAGACCAATATGCCAAGAGAGCCTAGATAAGTGGTTTTCCAATTCAAGTACAAGCTATACTATAGATGTGCTATATATGCCTCGTAGTATTAATTGGGATGCTTTAAGAAATGCATATGAAACTCAGCCTAAGAATTTTGAGGAGCTTTTAACCATTAAAGGTATTGGACCGGCTACAATACGTGGGCTTGCTCTAATTTCAGAAGTTATTTACGGTACTCCTCCAAGCTGGAGGGATCCTGTAAAGTACTCATTTGCTTTTGGAGGTAAGGATGGTGTTCCATTTCCAGTAAATAGAGAAGCAATGGATGAAGCTATAAAGTTTTTAGTAGAAATCATTGAAAAAGCTGAGATAAATAATAGTGAAAGAATGTATTCTCTTAAAAGACTTAGAAGCTATTACAATATTACTTAAATACCACTATTTAGGTATTTATTGATTTTTATAACATTTATGCTATAGGAAGGCTGTATGTGAAAGGCTTGGCAAATATAGCCGCATATGTTCTTCTAGTCTTCACGTCCTTCATGGCCAAGAGCTTTAAAAATAGGAAAACATGAGATCATAAGGGGAATAGAGTTATTCAAAATATTAGAGGTGAAAATTATGCCACAGCCACTGTAAGCTTTAATAATTTACATTATTTGAATGTAGTTTGATGGAAACAAGTAAGATTTAGTTGTTGATCGTAGACTATACGTAAATAAATTCTAGAAATTCTCTCAAACATCTAAATATAAAGCTATACCTGTACTTAACCTCAATGGAATCTTATTTCCATCAAAGAATCCAGACCTCTACAAACCTCTAATACCATATGAAATATTAGTAACAGAGTATACTTCTTAAGTTATCACGTCGGTTAGAATGTTTGTTAACTTTAGAAGTTTTATATCATTTTTATCATCTCTATTGTTAGAATCTTAATTTTATTATATCTTTGAATTTCCATTTTCTACATGTTTTAATTATTAATGTGCAGTCTTATCCTATTAAGAATCTATAATTGCTAATCTTACTAGTATATGGTAAGAAAACCCTCGCTTAAACTTTTAAAGTTAACATGACGGTAAGTTATATAGAAAGTTTAAAGCTGCTTTTATAGTTCATGTTCTACATACTGATCCAATAAGGCATAGATATGTTATTTAAGCATCTTTGTAGTGCTCATAAGTGTATTAGTTAAGGACAATGATGAAACTATTAGATATATGTAGAGCGTTTGAAGGAGGAGGTTAAAGCATTTATTTCATGTCTGGGACTTACACATAAAGCAATAGCTTGAATAGTAAATGTTGCAAGAGATGATAAACTGAGTAATAAAGTAGCCTTAAAAATTATATGTGAAGTAGACCAGTTTAAGAAACAGTGGAATCACATTCATACTACACATTATAAGTATATTCACTGATCTGGTCTAGGATATATTAAGTGCTGGAAATATGCTAAGGACTCTTTATTAAAGTCATAGTGGTTTATGGAGGTCTGCTTTGTAATTTAATTATACTCAACATTACTTCGTTTATATTTAATCTATAATGGCTTTGCTTCATTCCACTTTTTATTAAAGAATTCTTTAAATATTTCAAGAATTCCCTCATTAGTTGAGTAGTGTGGTAAATAGTATATAGGTTTCTCACCTTTAGAAGCCCATATTAAAAATACCATTCTCTTATTGTCAGCTATTGTTCCTCTTAATGGATGCCATTCTTCAGCTAGTATTTTAACGCTAGCTCCTAATTCTTTAAGTTCTAGAGCTATTCTTCTTGAAGTTTCATCAGCTATTTTCATTAAAACTCTAATGGTAACTCTTCTCTCAAGACATGAGATTAATGCTTCACGAACTTTATCATACCATCCAAAAGTTAAAGTAAAAATATCAATATTTCTTTCAGCTTCAGAAATAATTTTAAATGTGTGAATCTCCATTTCACTAAGACTGGCTAGAGGTTGTATAAGTTGTTCAGCTCTAATACCGTATTTAGCCTCCTTATACGTTTTAAGGATATCATCCTTAATTTTCAATCCGAGATTTCTAATCTGACTGATTTTATCTTCAAGATCTTTAATACGATTTAATACTAGTCTTGATATAGCAGTTTCAGGTTCTGTAGCCTCATAGGTATTAGATAGTTCAGATACTGGCTTAATAAATCCCTTTACTGTTAGTAATTTTAGAATTTCCTCAACGTCCTGACTCCTAACCCCTAACTTCAGTTTTAAGAAATCAGTAGAAACTCTATATTCTTTAATGATTAGTAGGTAGGTTTCAGCCTCTCCTCTACTTAAGCCAAGCTGTATTAAGCTGTTAACAATATTTTCCATAAGTCATCACAATATAAGAACTAATAAATTTAACTCTAAATGTATTAACTTTTCTAAATGCTTTTAAGTATTTAAGCGATAATATATTGGGCCCGTAGCGTAGTATGGAAGCGCGCCGGCCTCAGGTTGGCTAGCGGATGAGGAAGAAAGCCGGTGGTCAGGGGTTCAAATCCCCTCGGGCCCGTTTAAATTTTCTAGTTTTCCTCTTAATATTTGTAAGAAGTATGCTTTTCCTTACTAGTGGAGCTAGAGCTTTCGATATTTCACTTATGTTCTTTTCAAGTCTATCATAGTAGTTTAGAAATGTTTTTCTAGCAAACTCCACTACTTCGCTTCTTGTCTTAATTCCCTTTGCAACTTGTAATATCTGTGTTTCAATAAAGGCTCTTACTTCCGGTCTAATGGCTTCAGGTATTATGCTGTCTAATGCCTTTATTAACTGTATGCCTAAAGGTGTTGGTATACATCGTTTATTTTCAATGTAGAAGTATCCTCTCTTAATGTTTGTATATATGTGGTCTTGAATTGTTGCATCAGTTCCAATTCCTTTAGCTTCCATTAGCTTTATCAGTTCTGCCTCTGAGAGATATGGTGGTGGTGATGTTTCTCCTTCTTTCAATTCTATTTTCAATACTTCAACTTCCTCTCCAGTGTTTAGTTTTGGTATTTTTTTCTCACTGATTTTCTCGTAGAAGTATATTTCGAGATAGTTTTCCTCAATAATTTTTAATCCTTCAGCTATAAATTTCTCCTCTTCAATTTCCAGCTCTAAACGTTGAGATTCAATTAAAGCTGGTTTGCTTAGTGTTGCTAGGAAATGTCTAGCTATGAAGTCATATATTCTCCAAGCATTTCTTGAAAATTCTTCAGTAATAACTTGTTCATAAGCTATTCTTGTTGGATGTATTGGCGGATGGGCTTTATCATCTCTCCCCCCTCTCGTAGGCTTAAATCCTTTAAGAATTAGGTTTTCAGCATACTTACTGTAGTTTATATTTTTTGAAAGCATTTGAACGATTTCTTTTAAGTTTATTGTTGGTCCATATATTTCGGTTTCTGTTCTAGGATAGCTAATATATCCATACTGGTAGAGTTTCTCTGCTATGTCTAGGGCTGTTTTAGATCTAATGTTTAGAAATTTACTTACTCTACTTTCAAACTCTATGGTGTTTAATGGTGTTGGAGGATTCTTAGTTTTTATGTTTGATTTAAAGCTTCTAGTATAGGCTTTCAATGCATTCTTAATTTTACTATATATTTTCTCAGCTTCCTCTTTACTATCTATTTTTCCTTTATAATGTTCAGCTTCAAATACTAATCCATTAGCTTTAAGCGTACATGTAATCCTATAGAACTTTCTAGCTTTAAATTTCTCTCTTTGAATTTCCCTTTGAACTACAAACCATAATGTAGGCGTTTGACATGGTCCAAAGCTTAGAAAATGTCCTTTAGGAAGAGCGTTACGAAGTGTTTTTCTAACGCTTAATGTAAGAAGTCTTGTAAATGCTGATCCTATTGTTAAGTCAATAATCATTCTTGTAAAGCATTTCTCAGCTAGAAGTCTATTAGGCTCTTGAGGATTGTTTAATGCATGCAAAATATCCCTTTCTGTAACTGCTGAAAACCATAATCTTTTAGCTTCAAAGTACTTATTGATTTGCTTCAATATTTCAAGAACTTCAAACGCTATACTTTCCCCTTCAGAATCAGCATCAAGAGCTAGTAGAGCGTAACGTATGTTTCTACCAATATCTTTTAGGACTTCAACATATCTATAGCATCCTTTCTCGATGACGTGCAGTGGGTCTATGAAGAATAGATCACGTGGATTTACTTCTGTCCATTTATTAAACTTACTTGGAAAATCGTAGTTTAAAATATGTCCTTTAAGACCTATTGAAGCCCATACTTCACTATTTAAATTAAAAACATAGTATTCAATGTTATGACTATACATAATTCGATATTTACTCTTAGAGAGTATTTCAGCAAATACTCTTGCAACTGATGGTTTTTCAGTTATGATCAATACATCAATGTTCAACAGCTTTCCACCAGTATTATTTAAGGTTTTAAACCATGATAATCACATAAAGCTTTTAAGTTTTCCCTAATTTCTATATGGGATGATGAAAAGGAGGTGAGTAGACTATAAGATGATTTAAAGCCGTTTTCTGAACTTATCTTTACATTACGATTTACAGCTATCATATCTACTACTTATTTTCCCTTTTAAACCATATATTAACTTAGAGTTTTAAGGTTAAATAAAAGAATAGAATAATTTAAGTAATAAGTTTCATTTAGCTGTTTTTAATTGTCGAGTTACATATAAGCCTATGAGTTCATGATAACATGTAACACATAATGGTTTATATTCCCCACCATTATTAAGTGAGTATAATGGTTTTAAATTTGAGCTGAATTTAATTAAGTCGTTTCTTGTAAGTTTTCTTCCACACTTACTACATTTAAATTTTATACTTTTACTCTTTCTTGAGGCTAAATGCCCTCGCATCGCAGAATCCCTAATATATGTATTCTGTATATCTTAATTTCTTGTTTGAAAGTTTTAAATGAAAAATTTGATTTTTTGGTCAATGTTTTTTAACGTAGTTATTTAACAGCTTTTAAAATGCTTAACTGAAATATACATTTATATAATGGAGTAAACTGATAATATTCATTTAAAACATTAATTAGTGTTTAAGCTGTTTCCAGCCATCGAAGATATGAATCCCCTATTCTTTTAAGTGCTAATGCAAACTCTCTACTTAAAAAGTATCTTTTTTCATCTGGACTATACTTCATCATTCCTAAAGGTATAAGAAATTCGAATAAGACTTTATAGGCTAAGCTTCTACGTCTTCTTCCAAACTTTCTTTTAATAAATTCTGACATTTCATCAGATGTAATGTTATATGTTGGTGTAGTTCTTCCACTCATTGCCGCTAATCTTTTAACCTCCTCAAGTATTATGTATGCCGCTCTCCTGTATGATTCGCCCTTTGAAAACACTACCTTTACAATTTCCTCTATGTTCATTCTTGAACTTATACCATCAGCTATAAAGTACATATATCCAGATTTACGTTTCCTCGTTTTCGGCCTTCTCGGCATTTTAACCTTATAATACTAGGAATTACTCTAAATATACTTTTACTAATTAAAGATTTTAATAGTTAGATTGTATAAGCTAATCTGAAATATTAAACTAGCAGCCAAATATTTCTTCCTAAATCTATATAACTATAAGCATATTTGAAAATTTTAACGTTTTGTAGCTTAATTCTGAAATTCGTAGATCTAAATTTACATAAAATACGAGAAATTTTAATATGGATTCTATAATCGTAGTATTTAATGGATAAAAATATGGGAAACAAGTATTAAGCCACAGAGCCATTTTTAAGTATTTATTTAGCTAGCTCTACATTAACATCCCTTTAGGCATTCCTCTAGAGAACTTATCTGAGGTTAAAAGAAACCATTGTTTTACTGCTGATGGAAATTCTAAAACTTAAAGTAATAGAAGAAGTAAAACTTCTATAGGGTATAGCATATTTCTGAGAAATGCTTATCTTAATGCTTTATGTGAATCTATACTAAGTTTGAAATCTTTAATACTCTACATAGTAAACCATCTGATTAAATAATGTATTCCCATTATTGAATATTATTATAGGTAATGCGGGCCTGGCAACTTAAGAAGAAAGCTACAATATGCTAAGTTGCCACGTCTGGTAATGCTATATCTCATATAGAATGGCAACTGGTGATTCAAAACTTGAAAACGTTTCCTTCCAAGCTTTTCCTACAGCTATCAGAACAAATATACCCACAACGCTTGCTTTGCATTTATCAACCATTCTAATAAGTTTTGAAACTGTTCTTCCTGTTCTAATAACGTCATCAACTATAAGAACCCTATCTTCCCTTTTAATTAATCTTCGTGGTAGATATAATGTAATCCTCATAGTAGGGCTTACAAGAACATAGCTTTCCTCTATGAAGCTATCTGTTGACGGATCCTTATGGGTTTTTGCTACTGCTATTGGTACGTTCAGCATCGTTGCTATTGAGGTTGCAAGTGGTATACCGTCAATCGCTGCTGTTAAAACTTTTGTTACCCCCTTATCTGAAAACTTTATAAATGCTTCTTGAGATGCTCTTCTTAATATTGAAATATCATAGGCAATACTGCTTAGGTCAAATAGTCCATCCTCATTTATTCTAAGTCTACTTTTAATAAGCATTCCAACATCATCATATTTTCTCAGGGATCTTAATAGTTCACGAGCTGATTTCTCGCTTGGAAGAACGTCGCCCTTAATGTATCTGCATAGTAAAGTTTTAGGTATTCCCGTTATCTCCTCAAGTTTACTGTAAGAATACATTGTTTTAAGTCTTTTTAAACAATCAACAACTGAAATTCTAAACTGTATGCTTTCTACCTTTCTCAAAATGTGCACCTATTAATTTAGTTATTTAAAATATAAAAACTTAACTTGTTAAGGAGATTGTATAATTACTTCAAACTCTACATTTTCACTTTTCAACTTTCTCATTAGTCTTCTCAGATCCCTACTTCCCCGCTTACAAGTAGATACTTATAGGTTTTATAGATACTTAATCTACATGGCTTTAATTTGTTTTCAAATTCTTGTCCTATCTTAACTATTATGCTCATCAACATTTATTATGAAACTACCCTTAAAAATATCCCTAAAGTTAACAATCAAAGATTATTGGAAGAATAATAAAGTTTTAAATTTACCTCTATAGTGATTCTACATTCTAAGTTCTTTGGCTTAATCTGCAGTTTGTAAGCTTAGGACCTGTAGAAGAAATGAAGTTCTACTTAGTATTTCTAGAAACAAATCTATAGATTATTTTAACTATTAAGTCTTAAATCTATAATTTAGGAGAGTCTAGAGATAGTTAAACTATGAATGTTACGAATTGATATTGTTAGCGCCTCCAAGGCCTGGAATTTTCCACTTCTAGTTATAGCTTATGGATTAGCACTTCATCAGCTGCTCTACTGCTCCTCATAGCTCATGCTTCAAGCGAAAAGTACATCATCATTCTACACTTCTATTCTATGGGTAACTAGAATTATTAGCTTCCTTAAAGAGTGTAAATCTTGTCTTAATATTCGAACGGCAGGCTATACACTAGTTACAATAATATTTAAGTACTTAGTTTAGGTAGATCTTTATGCTAATAGTATCCGGATCTTCATGTAGATATCTCGCAGTAAATGTATCAAAGCTAATTAGTACTCCAATAGTTCCTAGTGAATATAAAGTTTTTCCTGACGGTGAAGTTTATGTAAGGATTAATGGTGATGTTTCAGGTAAGCCTGTAGCTATATTTCAAAGTTTTGCTTTAAAACCTAATGATTACCTTATGGAGTTTATATTACTTTCTGATTTAGTAAGAGATCTCGGTGCAAGTAAGATTATAGCTGTTATACCGTATTTTGCCTATACTCGTCAGGATGATAGATTTAAACCTGGTGAAGCATTAAGTATTAAAACTATTGCCTCCATTTTTAAAAGTTTAAATATTGACTCCATAGTTACCATAGATATGCATCTTCATAGAATTAGTAATCCATCAGAACTATTTAAAATTCCTGTTTATAATTTATCAGCAATGGGGCTTCTCATGGATTATGTAATGCTAAGTTTTAAGCCTGAGTTTCCCATTGTTATTGGACCTGATGAAGAGTCTAAGCAATGGGCTGAAATAGCTGCTAAAAGAGCAAATATTGAATATGATGTTCTGGAAAAGATTAGATACGATTCTCACAGAGTTACTGTTAAGCCTAAAAGACTTAATGTTGATGGTAAGGATGTAATTTTAGTTGACGATATTATAAGTACTGGTGTGACTATGGTTGAAGCTATTAAAGCATTAAGGAGTTATGGTGCTAGAAAAATCATTACAGCATGTACACATCCAATTCTTGTTAATCAAGCATTATCGAAAATATTAGAAGCTGGTGCTGAAGCTGTTATTGGAACTGATACTGTTCCAAGCCCGGTAAGCTATGTTTCAGTTAAATCAGTTATTGCTGAGTTTCTAAGGAGGATGTTTAATGAAGTATTCTAATGAGATTTTAAGAATAGCTGATGATATAAGAACTATGAGAATAAGAGGTGCAACTGAAATAGCTAGATCAGCTGCTAAAGCATTCATTATATTTGCAGAGTCTTCAACTGCTAGGAATGTTGATGATTATATGGATGGGTTGAATGAGGTTTCAAAAATCCTACTAAATACAAGACCTACAGCCGTCTCATTACCAAATAGTATTAGATTCATTACGTATAGGGTTATGGAGGCCTATAGGAAAGGTATTGAGTTAAAAATTCTTAAGGATATTACTATAACATCAGCTAATTTATTTATAGAGAATTCACTTAAAGCACTTGATGTGATTGGTGAGCTTGGAGCTAGAAGAATTAAGGATGGTGATGTACTTTTAACACATTGTAATAGCTCAGCTGCAATATCAGTTATTAAAACAGCCTATAAACATGGTAAGAAAATAGAAGTCTATGTTACTGAGACAAGACCTAGATTTCAAGGATATTTAACAGCAAAGACACTTAGTAGTATTGGTGTTAAGGTTACCTTAATTATCGATTCAGCTGTAAGACACTTTATGAAGGATATAGATAAGGTTATTGTAGGTGCTGATGCTGTTGCTGCTAATGGAGCTGTTGTTAATAAGATCGGTACATCTTTAATAGCTTTAGCAGCTCATGAGGCAAGAGTAAGATTCTTCGTAGCTGCTGAAACATACAAATTCAGTCCAGAAACAATACTTGGTGAGCTTATAGAAATTGAGGAGAGATCACCATTAGAGGTGGTAGATAATTCCTTTCTAAGAGAGAATATAAATGTTAAAGTTAAAAATCCTGTTTTTGATGTTACTCCTCCAGAATATATTGATTTATTAATTACTGAGAAAGGTGTAATTCCCCCTCAAGCATCAATTTTAATATTAAGAGAGGAGTTTGGATGGATTATCGGGGAAACAGTAACATCTAGGAAAATCGTTGAAGAAGATGATTAATGATCCAGTAATAAGTTGAAAGCTTAGTTTCAGGATGAATTATTGAATGTTATTTATCTAAACCTTATTAATAGCTAAGGAATATGGATCTAGTGTTAGAGAGAATGTTAGATGATGTTAATTTCAGGAAATATACTTAGGTAAATAATTAAGTAGGAATCTCCATTCTACTACTTGTAAACAATCTTCTAAGCTATAAAAACTAGTAGTTAATTATCTGTAAACATTAGAGTTAAAGTTAAGCTGGAGCTACATAGCGTTAATGTAGTTATTTTTAATGCTGAAGGAAATTGTATATTCTAAGCTTACCTAAATCATTCTGTTAACAGTTATTTTAACTAAGTTTAAATATCTAGATTAACCTATGTATCTATGGCTAAAATACCTATTGTACTAACTATTGCCGGTAGCGATTCCTGTGGTGGTGCTGGTATTGAAGCTGATTTAAAGGTTTTCGCCGCTTTAAACGTTCATGGAGTAGTTGCATTAACAGCTGTTACAGCTCAAAATACCTTTTCTGTCACCGGAATTTTCAATATACCTGCAGATTTTGTTGGTAAACAGATTGACGCTGTTGCTGAAGATCTTGGAATAGATGCTGCTAAAACAGGTATGCTTTATTCACAGGAAATCGTTAATGTAGTGTCTAGTAGAGTTAGAAGATATGGCTTCCCAGTTGTTGTTGATCCAGTAATGATTTCTAAGAGCGGTGCTCAGCTTCTAAGAGAGGATGCCATAAAATCTATGGTTAAAGAGCTCTTACCACTCACGACTGTTTTAACACCAAACATATCTGAAGCTGAATTTCTTTCCGGATTTGAAATTAAAAGTGTTAATGATATGATTAAGGCTGCTAGAAAAATATGTGAGTATGGTGTTAAGGCGGTTGTTGTTAAGGGAGGTCATCTTAAGGATAAGGAGTCTCCTGATGTTTTAGTACATGAGGGAAAAGTTGAAATTCTTTCATCACCACGTATAGAGTCTAAAACAACACATGGAACAGGTTGCATTTTTTCAGCAGCTATAGCTGCTGGAATTGCTAAGGGCTTAAGCATAATAGATTCAGTAAGAAAAGCTAAAGAACTTGTAGTATTAGCTGTGAAATATGGTTTAAATATTGGTAGAGGATATGGACCAGTAAATCCCATGGTGATGTTATATCGTGAATCCTCAAGACATCATATTATCAGAGAAGTTGAGGAAGCTCTAAAGCTATTAAGACATATACGTAACTTGGAGTATTTTATACCTGAGGTTGGAATGAATATTGCTATGGCAATACCATATGCTACAGATATAAATGATGTAGCTGCAGTTCCTGGAAGAATTGTAAAGTCGATTGATGGTGTTAGAATTCCTGAATGCGTTAAGTTTGGTGCATCATCACATCTAGCAAGATATATTCTAAAAATTATGGAGTACAATGTCGATTTAAGGGCTGCATTGAATATTAAGTATGATCCTGAAGTTTTAAAAGCTCTTAATAGTTTAGGTCTTAAAGTATCATCATACAATAGGAAACTTGAACCTAAAGAAATTAAGGATATTGAGGGAGCTACAATTCCCTGGGGTGTTGAGCAGGCAATATCTAAATATGGATCTGTACCAGACGTTATATACCATACTGGAGATATAGGTAAGGAGCCTATGATAGTTGTTTTTGCCGAAAATGCAAGAGAAGCTGTAAATATCCTTATAAGAGTAAGTAGTGAACTTAAAAATAGTATGGTTCAATAAGTGTTAAAGCTTAATTTCCATAAACATCATATATAGCTAATAGCCTACATATCTAGCAGTTATAGAGTTTGTCTGCGGTTTCAATGCCCTTGTAAACTTAAGCTATTAACTATGCACATCTTCCATATTTAAAGCTCACAGAATCTTTCATGATGTGAAAAAGCTTTTAAGAATCTTTCCAATTTAGCTATGGATGGAAATGATTGATCCTAAAGTTATTGAAAATGTCTGTATTGAAATTATTAGAAAAGCTGTTATATACTTGCCAGATGATGTTAAAAATGCTTTGAAAACAGCTTATGATAATGAGGTTAGCGATATAGCTAAAGCTCAACTTAAGGCTATTCTTGATAATGTTAAGCTTGCAGAAAGCATTGAGGCACCAGTATGTCAAGATACTGGCACTATAATCTTCTTTGCTAAGGTTGGTGCTTCATTTCCAGGTATTAAGTATATTGAAGAATCAATTATTAATGCTACACGTATAGCAACTAGTAAAGTACCTTTAAGACCTAATGCTGTTCATCCATTTACAAATAAAAACTCAGGTGATAATACTGGGCATTTCATACCATATATTCACTGGAGCATTGTTGATGGTGATTCACTAGAACTTACAGTTATGCCTAAAGGTGGAGGGTCGGAGAATGTTTGTAAGTTTAAGATGTTAACACCTGCTGATGGAATTGAGGGTGTGAAAAAATTCATTATTAATTCAGTTCTTGAAGCTAACGGTATGCCTTGCCCCCCTACAATTGTAGGTGTTGGTATTGGCGGTGGTGCTGATATATCTATGGTTTTAGCTAAGAAAGCATTACTACGTCCATTAAATAAGAGAAGCCCAGAGCCTCAGATAGCAGAAATGGAAATGGAGCTTTATAATCTATTGAATGAAACTGGTATTGGGCCTATGGGTTTAGGAGGTAGAACAACAGTTCTTGGTGTCAATATTGAGTATGCTCATAGACATGTAGCAAGTCTTCCCGTTGCTATAGCTTTTAACTGTTGGGCTGCAAGAAGAGCTTCTGCAGTAGTGTATAGTAATGGAACTTATAAGGTGTTAGGGTGATTTATAGTGGAGTACAAGCTTAAAACTCCTCTTTCAGAATCTGATGTTCGAACTCTTAGAATTGGCGATATAGTATATCTTTCAGGTACTATATATACAGCCAGAGATCAAGCTCATAGGAGAATTCTTGAAATAGTCAGTAAGGGTGGTGCATTGCCTGTAGATTTTAGAGGAATGGCTATATATCACTGCGGGCCAATAGTTAAGAAGGTTAATGAGGAGTGGATTGTTATAGCTGCTGGACCAACAACAAGTACTAGAATGGAGCTTTACGAATATGATGTAATAAGAGCTCTTGGAGTTAGAATGATTGTTGGTAAGGGAGGTATGGGCTTTAAAACAGCTGAAGCCTGTAAAGCCTATGGTGCAGTATATACTGAATTTACTGGCGGTGCTGCTGTTCTTGCAGCTCAATCTATTATAAAGGTTAAAGGCGTTGAATGGCTTGATTTAGGAATGCCTGAAGCATTATGGATACTTGAAGTTGAAAACTTCGGTCCTCTAACTGTAGTTATTGATTCTTATGGTGCTAATATTCATGAGAATATAAATAAAAGAGCATATGAAAAAATGAGTTTTATTCTTAAATAATTACTTAAATTTTTTCAATTCCTGTATAAATATTGGTATAACTTGGAATAAATCTCCAACAATACCGTAATCCGAAACATTAAATATTGGTGCTCCAGGATCTTTGTTTATTGCTACTATTGTTTTAGCCCCCTTAATCCCAGCTACATGATTCGCAGCTCCGCTAATTCCTACAGCAATGTATATTTTCGGCTTAATAGATTTGCCTGAAAATCCTATTTGTCTAGTTTGTGGTAGCCATCCCCTATCAACTATTGGTCTTGAACATCCTAAAACTCCTCCAAGCGTTTTAGCAAGTTCTTCAACAACAGGTATTTTCTCTTTAGCTCCTATACCTAATCCAACTCCTATAACAATATCTGCCTTTGAAATATCTATATCTTCAATTTCTGGCTTAATTACTTCAAGATGTTTAACTTTTAGCTCTAATGGTGGGGTACCAACTTCAACTATTTCTCCCTTAGTTTGAATTGGTTTAGCTGGCTGGAATATTCCAGCTCTAAGCGTTGCTAGATATGTTTCTGATGGTTTTAGGCTTACTTTCACATTAACTCTACCACCATATGCCTGTCTAATAGCATTAAATCTTCCATTATTTAATTCAATATCTATACAGTCTGTTACCAGGGGTAGATTTAGATAGGATGATAAGCCGGGCATTAAGTCCATACCGTATGATGTATGACCCATTAAAACCATTAATGGCTTAACTTCTCTTATAAGCTTAGATACTATGTGCTTGTAAGTTTCAAAATCATAATACTTAATTTCAGGATTTTCAGCTAGATAAACCCTACCAACATATTCCCGTAGTTTTTCTGCTAATGGCTTAATGTTTGAACCTATGATTACCGATGTAACCTCTAATCCCCCCTTACCTGCGACCTCGTGGGCTTTCGATATAGTTTCAAGGCAGGAACTTCTCAGTTCTCCTTCTCTATGCTCAGCTATAACTAGAACTTCCTTCATGTTTTCACCCGCTTTTTAATATATTATTAACAATTAAGGCGAGTTTAGCTGCAGCCTCTGCTGGAGATCCAGTAATTATTTGAGCAGCTCTTTCAGCCTTTGGTATATACATTTCTTCAATAAATATGCTTCTCCATGAATTTATCATCTCCATATTCAGCTTTAACTCTTGAGCTGTAATTTTCCTTATAGGCTTCTTCTTCGCGGCTAGAACCTTTATGAGAGCTGCATATCTTGGTAGGTTAATACCTGTCTGAATAGTAATTAATGCTGGTAGTTTAATCTCAACAGCCTGTCTATATCCCTCTTCAAGCTCTCTATGTACAAGAATTCTTTCATTATCTAGAACCTGCATCTTTACAGCTAGTGTTGTATACGGTATTCCAAGAATTTCCGCTATCATCGGTCCAATCTGCATGTAACTATCATCAACTGCTTGACATCCAGTTAATATAAGATCATACTTTATACCTCTTAAAACCTCAGCTAGGGTCCTTGATGTGATGTATGGATCTAGATTTTCAAATATTTTATCACATATAAGTATTGCATGGTCAGTCCCCTTAGCGTAGCATTCCCATATAACCTGCTCAGCATATGTAAGTTCTTTATCACTACATAGAGAAACAACGGTTACAGCTCCACCATATTTCTCCTTTAGTATAAGTGCCTCCTCTAATGCATTTTCATCGCTATCATTTATTTTAAATTTTAATCCTGTTTTAACAATGTCCTTACAGTTTTGATCTATTCTTATCCTTTCCTCAATATATGGTATTGCCTTTACGCAGACTACAATATTCATGAAACCACCAGTTAGCCATACTTTATCAATCTTATAAGTTTAACGAAGCTTAGTTCAGATGTGTCTATAGTGTTTGTGCAGTATTGCTGGACTGTAGTCTTGGTTTTTAACACATTCTAATGATTATATGCCACCAAAACTATTCAAAATACTATAGTGCTTAATAGAAAATGAATGTTAAGAATTCACATGAAACATTCAGTAACTAAGATTTTAGATTAATGATAAAAGTCTACTTTATGACAAAACAGCACTAAAGGAGAGATATAAAACATGTTTAAATCTATGAAGCTCCACCGTATATGTTTTCCTAATGACCTCTTGGATAAAGTAGCCTAGGTTCTAGAGTTTAGAGATGAATTTAAACATGTTTAAATATATTCATAGTGTTTAAACTGTAAAGATTTAGATATGAAGTACCGGTAAAGTTGATAGATTAATTAGAGCTTAAGGATATTTACTATTTCAGCTAGCGCATTACTATATTTCCTGACTAGTATAGTAGTATCCTTAATATCGTGTTTTGTAAGTGGTGGTATTCTAAGTATTTTTATAGGTTTAACTTTACTAGCAACATCATAAAATACCTTTATGGTTTTTTGATTATTTATGGCTTTATAAAATTCTTTAGCATTGTAAATTATAATATGTCCTGGAGATACTGCAAGAACTATTGTTGAGTTTTCCACTCCACTCCAAGGATATATTGAATCATTAAATCCCTCAACAACTATTAAATCAACATTTTTAGATATTAGTTCATAACAGGAGTTAACAGCATTGTAGTAGAATTCCTCATGAACTTTCATGAAGTCATTGAATTCATTTATTGGTATAAGCTTACTGATTTTAATTTTTAGCTTTCTAATAATTTCATCGAGATGTATTATTTCCTCATTAACATTATAGTATACTATATGCTCCAGTTTCCCTTTATGAGCAATTGTAAATCTTCCAATATACATCCAATTATAGATTGTTGAGTTAAAAATGTTATTAATACTGTTTTTATCTATTAGCTTTATAATGTCCGGTATTGTTGTTAGTATATCAGCTGGATTTAAAACCTCAATTGGCACCTTAACATTTACTAGTTTCCACAGTTCATAGGCATCCTCACAGAAAATACTTCCTATTCTTAAACATTCTAGGTAACAATCATATTGTTCCCAGAAGCTATGTCCAGATAACGGTTTAAAAGCTGAAACCCTAACTCCTATTGAGGCTAAATATTCTATTAATGCTCTACATAACGTTGTCTTACCGGAGTTTTCACTAAATACCCCACATACAAAAACCTGCTTCATAATAATTTCCTCTACAGCAAACTTAAATACTCTCACTATGATAAGTAAGTATGTTTAAGATGAGTTGTTTACCTAGAAGATTAGCGATCATTAAGATCGGCGGGTCCGTTATTACGGATAAGGAGAGAATTTTTACCCCTAGAATAGATGTTATAAACGGTATTGCACATGAAATATCAAATGCTTTAAATCGGTGGAGAATAATACTCATTCATGGAGCAGGCTCCTTTGGACATCCATTAGCATACAAGTATGGTTTACATCTCGGACTTAGAGATAAGAGCCAAATTATTGGTGTTGCTGAAACAAAGCTTAGTATGATTAGGCTAAGTGAAATCATAGTTGAATCTCTAATTAAGCATGGTGTTCCAGCTGTACCCATGTATCCTATGGACTTCATAGTTATGACGGATTTCAGAATTAGTAAGATCTTTATAGAGCCCATTAAAATGCTCTTAGACCTCAACATAATGCCTGTAATATGTGGTGATACAGTTCTAGATACAAAACATGGATTTGGTATACTTTCAGGCGATCAAATTACTTCAAAAATAGCTCTTGAAATTGGTGCTGATAAAGTTGTTTTCGGAACAGATGTTGATGGAGTCTATACATCTGACCCTAAAAGGTCAATAAATGCCAAGCTTATAAATACTATAACCCCATCAAATTTTAGTGAAGTTATTAAGTTTGTTGGTTACTCAACACATAATGATGTTACTCAAGGAATGCTTGGAAAACTTAAGGAGGCACTAATACTTGCAGAAAGGGGTATTCAAGTAGTTATTGGTAATGTACTTAAATATGAAAACCTATGTCTTCTTCTAGATGGGGAAAATACTAAATGTACAAGGATACTGCCTAACTAATATTGCAGCTTAAAATATGGAAATCTATTTAGGTTTCCTAATAATTTTATCTTCTTTTAGAAATTAAATATTTTATCAGCATCCATTATGTTAAGCTGTAGTATTACATTGTATGTAACTAGCTCATACATGGTTATGTATTGCTGTTATGCTATAATCCACATTTAAAGGATTTACAGATACTGCAGTTAAGTTTTCTTATCGTTAAGTCGTATTGCTTATGTATCTCACACATAAGTCCCTTAGCCCTAATAGTATTGCAGAGTTTACAATAGTGAATTATTTGCTCATCTCTACTAATATTTTCCATTATGACTTTGTTAATGAAATTAATGATTTCACTATGTATTTCAGGAATACTATCAATACTTATAGCTGTTCCTCTTACTCCTCTAATATATTGGCTTACAGCAGCTTGAGTTATGTTTAGAGACTCCGCTATGCTTATTTGTTTAAATCCAAATTCATTATACATTACCTTCACAATTGCAGATCTAATAGCTGGAATTACTGCTTTTACAGCTACTTCGCATGGTAAAAACATATAAATCAATGTTATATTGAGAAGAACTTAATAAACTTTTACACTCCTAATTTCTAGTGATTACTATTCCAGTCTATATGATGTATGAAAGTGTTGAGTTAGTTAATTAGCTTTATAATAAATGTTAGCCATGATGTAAATGAGAATCTATTTACCTATCTAGTAAGTAAATAGAACTCTTATTTTCCACTAAGCTTTCTAACAATTTCCTTAGCTCTATCAAATCTAATTTTTCCCTCTCCAATCATTGCTTCAACAACTCTATCTATCATTTCACCCTTAGCACCAGCCATAATTGCAAGATTTCTAGCATGAAGCTTCATATGGCCTTTCTGAATCCCCTCTGTTACTAGTGCTCTTAGTGCTGCAAGATTTTGGACTAGTCCTACAGCCCCCATAACTTCTCCAAGCTCTCTTGCAGTTTTAACTTTAAGTATTTTTAAAGCTATTCTTGCAATTGGGTGTGTTTTAATAGCTCCACCAACAATTCCAACAGGAATAGGTAGTTCAAGAACACCTACAAGATCACCGTCTTCATTTTTCTCCCATGTAGTTAATGTAGTGTATTTCCCGTTTCTAGCAGCATATGCATGTGCTCCTGCTTCAATAGCTCTATGATCCTGAGCCGTAGCAAGAGCTACAGCTATTATTCCATTCATAATTCCCTTATTGTGCGTTACAGCTCTATAAGGATCTACAGCTGCAAAAGCCCATGCTGAAACTATCCTATCAACGATATCTTCTCCACCAAGCTCCTTCTTATCAACAATAACTTTAGCTCTAACAATTCGTTTATCAGGAAGATTTGATATTATTCGGAGATATACCTTCCCATTAGTAAGCTCCTCTATGTATGGTGCTATTGCCTCAACCATAGTATTAACAGTATTTGCGCCCATAGCATCTCTGACATCAACGATGAGATGGGTAATAACCATTGGGCCCTTTAAAGTATCCAATACCCTAACCTCAAGATCTCTAGCTCCACCACCAAGGCTTACAAGTACTGGATCCTGCTCATTAGCGATTTTTAACAATTCATCTTTATGTTCAAGTATTAATGCTCTCTTACCCCAAGGATCCTTAACATTAACTAACTGAATCTGTCCAATCATTAATGGATCTGTACTGCTTGTCTGTATACCTCCCTTACTTCTCGTAATTCTAGCAGCATTACTTGCAGCAGCAACAACTGAAGGTTCTTCTATAACCATTGGAACTATATAATCACGATTATTGATAAGAAAGTTTACAGCAACTGCAAATGGGTACGTTATTCCTCCAATAACGTTTTCAATCATTCTATCAGCTAGTTCAGCACCTAAATTTCCAAAATTACTGAGAGCTTCAACCTCTTCGTTAGTTAACGATGCATATTCAGCAATAATTTTTAATCTTTCTGTAACTGAAAGCTTATAGAAACCCGGTATCCTAGATGTTTCCATAATATATTTAAAATTTAACATTTAAAAACTTCACGCTAAATAATGATATGTATTAACTTCAGATTGTTAGAAGTCATTGTAAAAATATTTAGATTTTATTCCTGTGTTTATATATAAAGTTTATGAGTTTAATAATAATTGGGTGAACGCTTACTAAAATTCTTTCTCTCTAAGCTATAATTAATAATGACTGTATTGAATGTTATTTGTATGTGCTTGTTGCTAACTGTAAATGGATACCTGTAAGTATAGATATTACTTAAGCTTTAAGAGGCTTAGAAGTAAATCACTATTGATAGCATAGCATTAGGTTAGGAAGAAGAGCTGATTGGCTATAATGGATATGAGAATATTTGACCTAAGTAGATTATGGAGATTCATGTAACACTAAGACATAAGAGCTTACCTTAAGTATTAAGGAAACAAAATAACATAAATGTTAATCTGAGGATTAAGCTTAAACGTAGAAAGCCTTATAGACTCAATAAAAGGTATATAAGAAAATGAGAAGCACTACTGAAAGATTCTTTGCATATAGTAGTATTCAATAGTAAGATATGAGCAGCTTACATCAACATTCCTAACACTCATACAAACATCATACATAACAATATACTGAAGTTCCACGATGAGTTCTTAATAGAACATATCAGCAATCCTGATAGATATTATGTTTCCCTAGATATAACAACTTAACATGTAGCTTAAAGTTATTTCAGAGCTTTAAGTTCTAGATAGCCGAATTTAAATGCCTCTAGGTTATCATGTTGGTTTTACTTTGTCTTGTAAATTTTAAATCTAAGAACATATATTGTTAATGGCTTAAACTCGTGAAGGTTATTGGCGGTTAGAGAAGGGTTGATATTTTACAAATGCTATTCAATTTAAACCCTAAATTGAGACTTAATGGGAATGTAGCTAGAGATGATAAACATGTCTAAATCTACAAGGTTGCCTACTTAAACGTTACAACTTAATATATTGTAGCTTCCTTCTTAAGTTGTCAATTCCACTTACTTTATGGAAAGATTTATAGGTTTCTCTACCATAGCCTATTGGCGGTTATATGGAAGTTATAAGTCATGATATTGTAATAGTTGGCGCTGGTATCGCTGGTTTAAGAGCTGCTATAGCAGCTGCTGAATATGACCCTAAGCTTAGTATTGGTGTAATAAGTAAGGTTTACCCTACTAGATCCCACTCCATATGTGCACAGGGAGGTACTGCTGCGGTATTGAGAGAAGGAGATTCATTAGAGCTTCATGCATGGGATACTGTTAAAGGATCTGATTTTCTCGCTGATCAGGATGTTGTAGAGCTTTTTGTTAATAGAATACCTGTAGAAATAGTTAAGCTTGATCATTGGGGTTGTCCATGGAGTAGAGATGAAAATGGAAAGCTATCTCAAAGACCGTTTGGAGGACATAGCTTCCCGAGGGCATGTTTTGCTGCTGACTATACTGGTCTTCATGAAATGCATACGTTATATGGCCGTTCACTAGCTTACGATAATATTAACTTCTACTATGAATGGTTTGTTACATCTCTTATAGTTGATGATAATATTGCTAGGGGTGTTACAGCTATCGAAATAAAGACTGGTAGAATGAGTGTATTTAGGGCTAAATCAATAATAATGGCTACTGGAGGCTATATGAGAATATATAACTTCACAACATATTCTCATTCAGCTACAGGTGATGGTGTAGCTATAGCTTACCGTGCAGGCGTTCCTTTAAAGGATATGGAGATGGTGCAGTTTCACCCAACAGGTCTTGTTCCATCAGGTATTCTTATTACTGAGGGAGCTCGTGGTGAAGGCGGATACTTAATAAATGTTAATGGTGAACGTTTTATGAAGCGTTATGCTCCTAAATATATGGAAACAGCTCCTAGAGATGTTGTTTCAAGAGCTGAACATACTGAAATCCTTGAAGGTAGAGGATTTAAAGGTCCCTTCGGCCCATATATTGCTTTGGATCTTAGACATCTTGGCGAGGAGAAAATAAATGAGAGATTACCATTAATAAGGGATGTATGTATTAAGCTTGCCGGTATTGATCCTGTAGATGAGCTAATACCAATAAGGCCAGCAGCCCATTACTCCATGGGTGGTATACATGCAAACATTAAAACTGAAACCCCAGTACCTAGACTCTATGCTGCTGGTGAATGTTCATGTTTAAGCCTTCATGGTGCAAATAGGCTTGGAACAAATTCAACAGCTGAATGTTTAGTTTTCGGAGCTATTGCAGGTGTTGAAGCTGCTAAAAACGCTCAATTATCCTCTCTACCGGATATACCTCAAGACCTTCTATTAATGGAGGAGAAGAGAGTTTATGATAGTGTTCTTAAACATGAAGGTGGTGAGAGAATTCCAGAAATTAGAAATGAAATGAGGCGTATAATGGATGATTGTGCATGGATTTTCAGGCATGGCGATAAGCTTCTAGAAGGGCTTAGGAGGATTAAGGATTTAAAAGAAAGATTTAAGAGTGCTAGAGTTGAGGATAGAGGAAAAGTTTTTAATACAGGCTTTATAGCTGCATTAGAACTTGACTTTATGCTTGATCTTGCAGAGGTAACTTTACTATCTGCTTTAAATAGAAGAGAATCTCGTGGGGCTCATTCAAGAATTGACTATCCGAATAGAGATGATGAAAACTGGCTTGTACATACATTAGCCTACTATACTGTTGATGGTCCACGTCTAGAATATATTCCTGTAACTATTACAAAGTGGGCTCCACAAGTACGTGCATACTAGGTGGTGTTATGGCTGAATTTGTTAAAAACATTGAAATAAAAGTTAAAAGATATGATCCTGAATCCGGTAAAGTATTAATATCAACATATACTGTTCCAGTCTATAGGGGTATGACTCTTCTTGATGCTCTACTATACATTAAGGATAATGTTGACGGCTCTCTTAATTTTAGATATTCTTGCCGTATGGGTATATGTGGAAGCTGTGGTGTGCTTGTAAATGGAAAACCAATGCTTGCATGTTATACTCAAATACTTCATTTAAATGTGGACTCCATTTTCATTGAGCCTCTTCCAAACATGCCTACTATTAGAGATCTTGTAGTTGACGTTAACAACTTCTTCAATAAGTATAGGTATATTAAGCCATATCTTATCCGATCTACATATCCACAGAATGAAATACTTCAAAAACCTGAGGATCACTGGAAGTATTGGAACTATACTTTATGTATTAAATGTGCAATATGCTATGCTGCTTGTCCAGCATCTATTGATGATAAATTCCTCGGTCCAACAGCTCTATCTACAATGTATAGGTTTAACATAGATTCAAGAGATGAAGGTATTAAAGAGAGAATTAAGATATCTGAAGATAATATATGGCTATGTACTGCATGTCACTCATGCACTTTACACTGTCCTAAAGAAGTAAATTCTTCCTATTCAGTTACTGAGTTGAGAAGAGTTATTGTTGAGGAGGGTTTTGTTCCTAAAACTGTTAGGGATGTTTTATCAAATACGTTTCTAACATATAATCCGTGGGGTATGCCCTCTGAGAAGAGAATTGACTGGATTAAGGATTTAAATATTAAATTATTGAAGCCTAATGAGCAGTATGAAAACCTATACTTTGTATGCTGTGGTCCAGCATATGATATTAGATGTCATGAAATAGCAAGATCAACAGCCTATATTTTAAATCTAATAGGATTAAACTATGGTATTCTTGGAGTTGATGAATGGTGTTGTGGTGACCATATGTTAAGACTTGGTGAAAGAGGACTATTTGAATTTCTTGCTGAGCATAATATTCAAGTATTCCGTGATCATAACATTAAAAACATAATAACAAATTCTCCTCACTGCTTCAATGTATTCAGGAATGAACAGCCATACAGTAGCTTAACTGTTAACGTTAAACACTACACTCAAGTATTCATTGAAGCTTTAAGAAATGGTTTAATTAGGCCTCTAAGAAATATTAATGCTAGAGTAGCCTATCATGATCCATGTTTTCTAGGTAAGAGAAACAATATATTTGAAGAACCTAGAGAAATACTTCAATCCATACCTGGAGTTAGGCTTGTTGAGATGAATAGAAATAGGGAGAATAGCTTCTGCTGTGGTGGAGGTGGTGGAAGAGTTTGGACTGAGGAAGCACCCTACGATAGGAGGCCATCAGTTGAGAGAGTTAAAGAGGCATTAGAGCTTAATGTAGATATTATTGCTACAGCATGCCCATTCTGTGTTATTATGCTTACAGATGCTGTGAAGGCTTTAGGTTTAGAGGATAAGATTACAGTAAAGGATATAAGCGAATTACTAAAATCATCTCTAACATAAATTCCATAATATTCAAAATATTTAAATATCCTTAATACTACTATGATTCTATGAAGCTTTGGATCAACTACATGTTAAGCATTATAGCTATGTTTGTATTTGCATATATATCCTCATATGCTCCACCAGAATATACTAGCTATGTATTTTTAGGATACTTCATATTTATTATGGCTATTATGGCTATTATTAGTGGACGTGGTTTTAAGAAGACTTCAATGAGTATTAGAGATGTTTTAAGTGGGAAAATCATTGTTAAGGCTGATGATGATGATGTAAAGCCCCTAATGTCTAAAGATCCTCTTTTAAATGTTGATTTGAAGACTCAAGGATTAACAATGCTTACGATGTTTACACTTCCACTTCTGGTATTAATTCTATTCTATTTATTAAATAGTTTCAGATTCCAATCTATAATTGCTAGCAGGGTTTCAGAGCTTGGCTATTGCGATGAGCATTTCGGAAGATTTCTTGGCTGGCTTATACTTTATGCTCTACTGTTCTCAATATCCTCCCTAAACCAAATAGTAAATAGAATATCAGCATCTAAGAGAGGCTATGCTGCACTTATGATTGCTAAACGGTATAAAGTTACTGATAAGGGTATAGTAATTAATGATATGACTGTTCTTCCAGCTCCTATTGAGGCTAAAAGTATAAGTTATGATGAAAAGAGGAAATTTGTAGATATTATAGCAAGTATTGCCTCAAATCCTATAGGAGCTACAAAGCTAAGACTATATTCTAAAAAGCCTAAAGATCTCTACAATATTATTCTTAAACTTACTAAGTGAAACTGTAATGTTGAAAATACTTATTCAACCATTGGGTGTTGTTGAAGAAAACATCGTAGAAACCGTTAGAAACTTTCTAAATGACGTTTTTAAACTAAATGTTGAAATTAGTGCTAAGAATATGTCAATACCAAACAGTTTCTATAATACTAGGAGAAAACAGTATGATAGTGATGGCGTTATTAAGTGGTTAAGAAGTGAGCTTAATTTCAAAAATGGATTTGTTATAGGACTTGCTGATGTTGATGCCTATGTTAAAGGTTTAAACTTTATTTTCGGCGAGGCTATACCTACTATCAGAACATGTATTGTATATCTTGCAAGGCTGAAACAAAGCTTCTATGGTTTAATCAATAATTTTGAAATTTTTACTGAAAGAGTTAAGAAGGAGGTTCTACATGAAATAGGTCATTTACTATATCTTCAACACTGTAGTAATCCAAGATGTGTAATGAGGTTCAGTAATAGTATATATGATACTGACTTTAAGAAGGCTATGCTATGTTCTAAATGTAATGATCAGCTTCTACACTATGGAGTCTCAATATCCCCACAATACATATTATCTCCATAAAGGCAATATTAATTAGCTAACAATTCATTTTCTCCACATAAGAATTAAGCTATTTCCAGCTATTATCAATACCAAACATACTGCATAATACAACTAAGAAAATGTTCCAAAAATATATTGTTAAGTTTAAAGTAGAACTATGAATTACAGCTATAAAGCTTTCCATCAGATAGTTAGGAGTTTTTAGCCACAATGCTTATTAATTAGAATGTTAAGTATGTTCTGGTGGATTTATGAGCCAATTTCTATAGCTTTTCAAGGTGAACGTGGAGCATATAGTGAGATTGCTGCTGAGAAGTTTTTTAACTGTAATATTAAATTTATACCCTGCAAGGATCTTGAGGATGTATTTAAAATTGTTGAAGCCTCCTATGTAGACTATGGAATTATTCCCGTTGAAAACTCGATTGAAGGTAGCGTTACAAGATCCTACGATTTAATGAGAGAATCAAACCTTAAAATTACCGGTGAAATTGTTATTAGAATCTCACATTGTCTAATATCATATCATGACTATGAGATTAAAGATATTAAAAAAGTTTACTCTCATCCACAAGCTCTTGGACAGTGTAAAAACTTCATTAGAAAGCAAAAGCTAGCTACCTATCCAACATATGATACTGCTGGAAGTGTTAAGATGCTTAGTAGAAGGAGGATAAAGTATGCTGCCGCAATTGCCAGTAATAAGGCTGCTGAAATTTACGGATTAAAGATTCTTGCAGAGGGAATTGAAGATGATAAAAACAACTATACAAGATTTCTAATAATATCTAGAAACATGATTAAACCAATAGGCAAGGTTAAAACATCAATTGTATTTACGGTTAAGCATGTACCCGGCTCCCTTTATAAAGCTCTTAAAGTATTTGCTAGTAGAGGAATCAATTTAACTAAAATTGAATCAAGACCTGTTATTGGAAGACCATGGGAGTACTACTTCTACCTGGATTTTGAGGGAAGTATAGAAAATAACATAGTAAAAAATGCCCTAAAAGAACTCTCCAAAAAAACAACATATATTAAGGTTTTAGGATCATACAAACAATCATCTAACCACTATACATCAAACTACCTATAATGAGATAGCATAATTCTAATCTACATAGTTCCTAATATCTATCAACTACCAAGTTTCATAGTAGCTCAATAATATTTTTCTTATTAACCTTATTTTAAACCACTCCTAATCCATAAAGGTTTAAAGATAGTGAATAAAATGATTTAAAGCATTTCAGCTTCATCGAAAACCTTAAGTTTAATAGGCTATTTAGTAATGGATGTCTAGAGTAAATGCATTAATCCGTAACGTAACTATTTATTCAATAATAATTCTAATAATTGCTACACTATTTCTACTTGTAAATATTCCATGTATACTTTACCCATTAATTCCTAGTTTAAATCCATATGTAAATGTAAAGTCATATAGTTTATCAGGGTCCTCACTATTTATATCAGATCTACATTTATCAAAGAATCTAGAAGCTGAAACTTACAGTAGAATTGGTAGATTTACCAGGGAAAACAATATTTCAAGCATAATTATAGTTGGTGACTTATTTGATTCTCCTAATGCCTACAGATATACAAGCTACAGCGAACTCATAGTTAAAGCTACTAATGTATTAAATATATCTAATGTAAATGTATACTATGTTTTAGGTTCTCCAGTACATGATCCAAAAATACCTACTGAAAAATTCAGTTTTAAAGATGTTGAAGTATATGTTGTTGGATATATAGCAAAATTTAAAATGGATAATTTAACTATTGTAGCCTATCATGGAAATGACTTCTCAAGAATTGGAGCACTATCCTTCATCCTATCTTACATTACTAGAAAGCCATTTCTAGAAGAAGTTTGGAGGAAACTAGCTGGAATTGAAAATGATGTTTGGCTTATATGCGGCCATACACACATACCAAAAATAGATTATAAAAGTAAAACTGCCAATTGCGGTGGATGGAGAACTTTACCAATAGTTAAAACACCAATAGGCTATGGAGTAACTGTAGATAGCAACATTTCCCTCATAAAGATACCTGAAAATTAATACTTATAACTTAATCAATATCCCTATAAGTTAGAAAACTACTACTTGAAGCCATTATATATTTCTTTCCTTAAAGATTTCGATGAATATAGAATAAAAGCAGTCTAAACAACATTCAATCATTGCTTTATAGCTTCCTACATTGTATACAATTACCTTAATTTAAATACTATCCTAAGTCCCTATCAACACTTCACAATTTTAGAGAGCATGATAAACCAAGTCGCTAAAATAGGAAACTTAAACAGTATTTATAGACCTAAAACTATATATTAAGATTATGAAGTGAAGAGATGAGCTTAAAGAAACACTACAATTAGACCTATAACTAATTAAAGAAGAGATTATAATAATGATGCTTAATTAAATCGGAACTCCATCTAGCATCCAAAGTTAGCAGTAGTAGTTTGCTAGTAATCCTAAGAGTTTAAGTATATTATTTAACTAGAATATTAAGGCTATATAGATCATTTATGTAAACGTCTAATCATACTGAGTAATATAAAGAGCATATAGAAAACTTTCAAAACATTAGTGAAGCTTTGTATATTATGTTTCATGTAGCTAAGTTTTCTGCTATTATGTTGAAATCATAGTTTCCTCCCGAAGAATACTCTATGTCTTACTTTGCTATTTCTGAACTCGCCTGAAACCTTACTATTTAAGTCAATCAGTCAAATCACTTAAGAGTTTTCAAATAGATTCATAGAAAAACGTTTAATAACTAAGGTTATTAGAAGAGGTATAGAAATGAAAGTTTTCAAAATGATTTATAGTAAACAAAATTGGACATAGCATCATTGGAATAAAATATATAAATCCAGTTTTAATTAATTTTAGGGGCTGAAGGGGTGGGGTACAGTTAACTGTACACTAAGCCGTAGTTCAGCTTGGTTTAGAATGTGCGGCTTGAACTTATATTAGCTAGGGCCCGCATGGTCCGGGGTTCAAATCCCCGCGGCCCCACTAAATCTTGCAATTGAATTTTTGTTCTAATATTTTATGGTGTCCCCTATTTATCTTAATAGTATACTTAAATAAATTTTATCTAACATCTTTAGGCTTTGTTAACTTTAGATTTATTTGGTGGTTCTCTCCCTTGTTTATGGTTAAATTTGTTAAGTTTGTAGGGAGAGGGTTTCATTTACTTTAGTTGTTATGGTGCTTATATATTTCCGTTCAT
>Ga0105162_1000297_pt1 | contig 33381 bp, 37 predicted proteins | sample JNZ201metaG_FD_81532 | JGI IMG/M metagenome (GOLD analysis project Ga0105162, IMG submission 81532) | Hot spring microbial communities from Jinze hot spring, China to study Microbial Dark Matter (Phase II) - JNZ 20120812A | ecosystem: Environmental > Aquatic > Thermal springs > Hot (42-90C) >...
CGGCCTGGTAGTATCTCCCCCACTCCTCGGGTTGAGCCCGAGGCTTTAGGGGGAGACACACCAGGCCGGCTACGGGCGCTTTAGGCCCAATAATAGTCCCGACCACTCGCGGGGCTGGTATTACCGCGGCGGCTGACACCAGACTTGCCCCCCGCTTATTCCCCCGCCTATTTACAGCGGGGAAAAGCCCCTGAAAGGGGCACTCGGGGTGGCCCCGTCACGGTTTCCCGCATTCCGCTGGAGGGTTGGGTTGATGAACCCAACAACCTCCATTTGCGGAGTTTTCGCGCCTGGTGCACCCCGTAGGGCCTGGGCCCTTGTCTCAGTGCCCAACTGGGGGCTCCCGCTCTCACGGCCCCTACCCGTTATCGGCTTGGCGGGCCTTTACCCCGCCAACTACCTGATGGGACGTAGCCCCATCCTCGGGCGGTTCGGTAGCGATAACCCCTACCGAACCCTTTCGGAGAGGAACCCTTCCAGGCCTCCTCTCCTATGGGGGATTAGCACCAGTTTCCCGGTGTTATCCCCCTCCCGAGGGTAGGTTAGCCACGCGTTACTCAGCCGTGCGCCACTCCCCGCAGCGGCGGGGCGTTCGACTTCCATGGCTTAGCCCCACCCCGATAGCGGTCGGGTCCGGCAGGATCAACCGGTGTTCCGGCCGCAAGGGGGCGGGAGACCCGTTGGAAACGCCTGTTTAACCCCTGGTTATGGGGGGTTGAGCGTTAATTATAGAGAGCTCTACGGGTCTTTGTCAGACCTAAGCTTCCCCTAGGGTAGCTCGCCCCAGGGTGGCTTAGGTCTCCACAATAAGTTTTTGATTATCTATCCTACTATATGTTTAGAATCAGAGATTTATATATCTTGCGGTCGAAGATGTGCCCGCGGCAGGAGAAGGGGCTTTTCACCCACCGGACTCCTCCGGAGTCTAAGCCTAGCCGCCGCCGGGCACCGCGGGCTAAAATAATAGTATTTCTATAGTACCTTTTAAACATAAATCGATATTGAATATACTCAGCACATCATAAACTCCATGGGTTTAAAAGATACGTGAGAATCAACACAACATGTTTCTAAATCAGAATATTTGAATTTAGAATCAATTAATGAGCTTATTTACAGGGAGAATTAGTTGCACATGATCATCAATTACTCACAAATCAAAAAGATCGACAGTACTTATTAAAACAACGAATTCAATAAAATAGCCACGCATAGAGATCCGTTAATCTAAATTCTAAGTTTAGCGTAGAACAATGAAGAAATATTGATAAGAACACTATAGATTTGTTAAAACGCGTGGACTAGCTAGAATAGCTCGATTAAACTAATTTAGTAAATCCTGAAAATTATGTGTTTCAAAGGTGTTATCTATGAGTATACTTAAACTATACTTAACATTCTTAAAAATAGGTTTTATGATGTTCGGTGGAGCTTATGGTGGTGTAGCATTATTTAAACAAGTACTTGTAGATGAGTATGGTGTAATCAGTACTGAGAATTTCGAAGAAACCATTTCTCTAGCTAACTCAGTACCAGGACCTATAACTGTTAATGCAGCTTTAATGATTGGTTATAGAACAGGAGGTTTAACTGGATCCATAGTTTCACTACTAGGCTTACTAACGCCATCGATAACCCTATCATTCACAGCTATAGCTTTAAGCTACATACTACGAGAAAACCCCTGGTATAGAGCTGTTATTAGAGGAATAACTCTATTCGTTATAGCACTACTAGCAGTAACGTTCATAGACTTATTCGTAAGCAACGTTGGTAGAAGCGGGAGTTTAAGTAGAGCTATATTCAGTACATTAACGATATTAGTAGCGATCTTTTTATTAAAAATCATTAAAACACCTACGTTAGCAGTTATGCTCCTAGGAGTAGGTTTAAGCATAACATACTATGTACTAACTGGAAACTAATTTATAAGCATCCATTAAGCGAAACAGGAATTTTCTAAAACCATCCAATCCCTTAATGAAGAAATCACTATAGGTTGAGTAAACACTATCCTCACCTAGAGGAACCTCTACTCTCCTCCTATAGGATTCACCTATTGCTTCACAAATATATTGAACAACTAAGCCTTGATAAGCATCAACGAGAGCACTACGATAATTCTGATAATAAGCTATGCTCAGGTAATCTTCTAGAAACAACGGCTCTTCTCTCCTAGTGTTCGGAAACTCCTCTCCCGTAGATTTAATGAAGTTTAATTTCTGATCAATGTAGTTCAGGAATACTAGAGAAGACCTGGAGGTTATGTAGAGAACTCTCAACTTAACTGGAGAAACTCTGCTAACTTCGATAAGGGAGAGCGTGTCGCCGTAATTCATAATTATCCAAGCATGATCTAATCTATTGGAAACAATATTGGATAAACCGAACGACTTAACCGATAGGGGTAATTTACCCATAATCAGAGTATGTGCATCGACTTCGTGACTACCGAGATCGAGAGTTACATCTACACTCCCAGCTCTCGGTACGAATGGACCGATCCTTCTCGAAACAATAGTTAATACGTCGTTAATCGAACCCTCCATCCTCCCCCTCAATAAAGCTATAAATGCTGGATTAAACCTCTCTATATAACCAACGTTTAGAACAATATCTGAATCCCTAAGCTTCTCAACGAGATCGATGGCTTCAGTTAGAGTGAGCGTCATGGGTTTCTCGACGAATATGTAGTTAACGCCTTTATCGACTAGTTTAGATACGATCTCGTAATGCGTAGATGTAGGGGTTGCAACAATCGCGCCATCCAATTCACTAATATCATCAATGCTTGAAACGGGTTTACCACCATATGTTTTAGAAACATACTCAGCTCTACTCTGGTCAATATCGACAATATAGGCTAACTCAACGTTAAGCTTCGATTCCCTAACTAATCTGGATAAAACCCTAGCGTGGTTAGAACCCATCGAACCCGCTCCAATAACAGCGAACCTCAGGTTTCAAACACCTCTCTAACGGAACTAATTATGTAATCCAGATCGTTCTCAGTTAGAGCAGGGTGAACGGGGAGGCTTAGAACAGACCTACTAGCTATTATTGCGTTTAAACAAATATTCTGTGGATAACCGAGTTTCCTATATAGTGGTTGTTGATGTATCGGTATTGGGTAGTGAACAGCTGTTTCAATACCCTTAACCAATAGCTTCTCTCTAAGTTGATCTCTAGGTAGTGGCGAATTCTCCTTAACTCTAATAACGTATTGGTGCCAAACATGTTTAACGCCTGGCATTACATATGGCGTTTCTATATATGGCAAACTATTTAAACCAGATGTTAATTTAGCTGCATTCCTCTCTCTAATTCTATTCAAATAATCTAGTTTACGAAGCTGAACTCTAGCTATAGCTGCAGCTATATTAGTCATTCTATAGTTCCAACCCAGGAACTCGTGAACGTACTTACTAACCTGTCCGTGATTCCTCATAATTCTGATTTTCCTAGCGATCTCGTCATCATTCGTAGTAATCACGCCTCCCTCGCCAGAAGTCATGTTCTTAGTAGCGTAGAAGCTGAAAATAGCTACATCACCTATAGAGCCGACTTTCCTACCCATGTATTCGGCTCCATGAGCTTGAGCAGCATCCTCAATTAATATTAACTTATGATCCCTAGCTATATCTAGAAGAGGCTTCATATCAGCTGGTTGACCATATAAGTGGACAACAATTATAGCTTTGGTTCTACCAGTAATCTTTTCCAATACATCATTAGGATCTATATTATACGTTCTAATATCTATGTCTGCAAATACGGGTTTAGCTCCTTGATATAGAATAGCGTTAGCTGTAGCTATGAAGGTGAATGGAGTCGTTATGACTTCATCCCCCTCTCTAATACCTAGAGCTTTGAGAGCTAAGTCTAGAGCTGCAGTACCGTTAACTACAGCTAATGCGTGTTTAACACCAATATACTCAGCAAACTCCTTCTCGAATAATGCAACCTCCTTACCTTCAGCGAGCTCCCCGCTGAGGAGAACGTTCTTAACAGCTTCGACTTCTTCATTATCGATTATTGGTTTAGCTATAGGGATTTTCCTCAAAGAACCCTCTCCTCCAAATACCTCCTGTAATGCTCAATTGGTATTAAGACCTCTTTACTACAGTAACTACATCTATACTTAACGTAATTCGCAGTTTCTTCAACCATGTTCTCCTGTTTAAATGGTCTGCCGCAGTAGCATACGAAACCCTTCAATCTAGCTGGATTCCCATAAACTAAACCGAATGGTGGGACGTCTCTAGTAACTACGGATCCTGCTCCAACCATAGCGTACTCACCAATAGTTACTCCACAAACTATTGTAGCATTAGCTCCTATACTAGCTCCTTTCTTAACAATAGTGGGGATAACTTTCCAATCAATATTGAAACTCCTGGGGTATAGGTCGTTTGTAAAAGTTACATGTGGACCTATGAAAGCATCGTCTTCGATAACAACTCCTCTATATATGGTTGCGAAATTCTGTATCTTAACGTTATCCCCTATATGAACATCGACATCAATATACACGTCTTTACCAATATTACAGTTCCTACCTATACGTGCTCCTCTCCTAATGTGAACGAAATGCCATATTCTAGTACCCTCCCCTATAACAGCACCCTCCTCAACAATAGCTGTTGGGTGAACAAAGTACTTACTCATAAAACCACTCTCTATAATCGGAGTCTATGGGAAACCAGTTGATTATAAAATAGTGATGAGTTAACTACATTAACTTAACTATAGGCTACGAATAGAAACATCTATTTATTGAACGAAACTGTTATTCCCGCGGAATTAAGCTGGTTTAGCTCTACCCCATTTCTCCAACGCTCTCGCTAGCTCAACGTGTTTCTTAGCGTATTCCTCGAGAGGGATTCCCCCTTCGATCGCTTCTAACGCTTGTCTAACAGCTTTAGCACCGCTTCTAGGTCCATCGGGGTGACCTACTACTCCACCACCGATTTGAAGCACTATATCCGAGCCTAGTGCTGATATAACTACGTCGAGATTACCTGGATGTAAACCTCCTGATGAAACCGGTGCTGATGGTTTTAAACTACTCATATCCTGAGTTAAGTGGAAGAAATCGTTCTCTCCTGGTTTATAAACGCTATCTCTAAGTATCTTAGCGTATTCAATAACATCTTCTCTACCGCCCTCTAATTTACCCGCGCCAGCTGTGCCTATATGTAATTGATCAATACCTATAACTCTATAGAGTTTAGCTAAAACGAACATCGATATACCATGATACTTGTTTCTAGTGTATGCTGCATGCATAGCTCTATGTCCATGTATTGCTAATCCATAGTCTTCAGCGAGATCCCTAATATAGGATAGTACAGACCAACCACAAATCACTACATCAACCATAACATATGGGTTACCGAGATCAGCGACTAATTTAAGCCTCTTCTCCATCTCCCTAACATCACTGGTAATGTTTGCAAACCATGCTTTCCTCTCACCAGTCTCTTTCTCAACCCTATCTATAATCCTCATTATAGCTTCAGCTCTCTTTTCGAATCTACAGAAACTAGGGCTAGCCAGGTTCTCATCATCCTTAACATAATCTAAACCACCGGATAACAATTCATAAGTTAGTTTCTCAACCTCTTCGGGAGTATACCCAACTTTAGGTTTAGGAACAGTACCTACTATTGGTCTCTTCCAGACACCAAATATTCTTCTTACACCATCAAGTCCTTTAGACGGCCCTTTAAACCCCTTTATGAAACTTGGCGGGAGGTAAATATCCTCTAGTCTCAAACTCTCTACTCTCTTCATACCAAAAACATTGCCTGCTATTGATGCTAGGAGTGCAGGTATATTCCCATACTCGAATAGTTCTACAGGATAAGCTATGTAGACAAGCCAAGAACCATCTTTTAAATCGATGAAACGATAAGCTTTAGCAGATAAATCCCTAACTCTACCCTCATCATACCATGAGTATAGCGATGTCCATGTTCCCGTACTACTCTCAGCAGCAACTCCACCCGCGCAATCCTTAATTGTGAAGCCTTCAGCAGGTTTAATTCTGAATACAGCTATGACTTCTTTATTGAAATTCGGCGTATGAGTTTCATCTACATATTCATGATATCTCTCGAAACCGGTCATGAACATGACCCGAGTAAACCTTAATATATTGGAGAAAATAGTGGGTTTAAAATAGATAATTATTTGGTTAAGGAGGTTTACGTAATGGATATCTATAGTAGGGTCGTTGAGAAGGGGCTGCCGGGTAGGTTCGACTACCTAGATCACATGTCTGACGTATTCGTAGTTAGTTATGGTAAAGATATTGTTGAACTCTTCGAAAACGCGGGCGTAGCTTTATTCCACACTATGGTCGACATCAATAGTGTTGAAACAATATTGGAGAAGAATGTTGTTGCGGAAGGATTCGATCTCGAGAACACTCTATACAAGTGGTTGGAGGAGCTTCTAATACTATACTATAGTGAGAAAATGATTTGTCGCGAAATAAATATTGAGGAAATCGTTGTTAAAAAAATTAATGATGAGCTGAAGTACTTGGTTAGAGGCTTGTGTCGTGGAGAGATCTTTGATCAAAACAAACATATCGGTAAACTAGAAGTTAAATCCCCTACATATAGTTTAATGAGAATATTGAAGAACAGTAATGGTTGGAAAGCATATTTCGTTCTAGATATCTAAACCCTTGTTTTACCAGACACTCTCCTAACACAATTATTGCAGAAGAATCTCGTTTTAGAATCTACTTCTAAAACACTATTACTGAAATTCATGACACAACCCTTACTACTACAGTGTTCTAAACCTAGGAGATGACCTAATTCGTGAACAACTTCTTTAACCACTCTATTGTAGTATAAATTATAGTCTCTTCTAGAACCATAGAATGCCGGGTCTAGCCTTCTAGTGAAAACAACTGCAATATTTTCAGAAACCGATGCTTCTCCGAAAACGAAATTCAGCCCTTTATCATATCCATCAGTGTAGCTCAATCCAACTATATAAGTTTCTGTTGAAACCAAGCGATCTCTGATGAACCTCCGAATCCAATCTATAACACAGGGTGCTAAATACTGCATTCTACTCCAATCAAAACAAGTCATTGGGATCTTAACGATTTCACTCCAAATCATTACAACGTGGTTGAGACCGGCTCTACGTAATGAATCGGTAACATCGGAACCCAGATCCTCTAGGAAATCTATAATGAAGGGCTTATTCAGTGGCAACAATATAACAGTACCCAAAATCAATAATCACCAAGACTAGGGGTTAGATAAAAACATCATTGATTTCACTAGTTAAATATCCATATGAATGGTTTGTAGATGATCAAAAGTAGAGTTTAAATGTTATGCGGCGGCCGGGATTTGAACCCGGGATCTCCGGCTTGGAGGGCCGGCGTCCTAGTCCAGGCTAGACGACCGCCGCTCTATTTTTGATTCCCTTATGTTTCAAGTATATTAATGTTTCTATATATGCATCAATATGTAGTGATGAGAAGAGGGTCTTTTGAGCTTTTATGCAGTGATATTCGCTGGAAAATCTGAATCCATATTCTTCCCCTCACCAAGCACTTTAGACGTATCTTCCAGATCCTTATACGTATCTATAGCTTTCCAGAAAACGTTCTCGTACATAACTACTCCCAAAACCCCGTCTCTAGCCATATCTGGAAACGCCGTTCTCTCTAGATCTCCTCTATGTGGGAAATATTTTAGTGATTGAGGTTTGAGAGCATATACTCCAGCATTAATCCAGTAGTTAGCTATAATTGGTTTCTCAACGAATCTAACCACTCTATCTCCCTCTATCTCCAATATACCGTATGGACTTGGTAGTGGAACAGAAGCTATTACACCTAGATAATCGCTATTCAGTAGTTTCTTAATTAGTGGAGATGGATCTAGGTCCGTAATAATATCACCATTTATAACGAGGAAATACTCGCTCTTACTTAAAACATGTTCAGCATTCTTAACAGCGCCTCCAGTACCAAGAGGTTCGTCTTCAACAACATATGTTATTTTAACACCATGTTTAGCTCCACTACCATAGCAATCGATTATTTTATCTTTAAGATAACCAACTAGTAGAACGATTTCTTCAAAACCATGTTTCTTAAGCCAATCGATCTGCCATTCAAGAATGCTTTTATTACCAACACGAAGCATACATTTAGGAACTTCGTTAGTTAAAGGTTTCAATCTCTTACCCAAGCCGCCAACCAGAATAGCGGCTAGCAAAACATAACCCACCAATACCTGTAGTAGAGCAATATATTCACAGTATCGAAATGCTTAAACATATAAACCTAAACTTTTAAAAAATATCTCTAGAATACGTGGAAGAAGCCGCCGTAGCTCAGCTGGGAGAGCGCCCGGCTGAAGAAGAGGATATTGGAGACCGGGCGGTCCGGGGTTCGAATCCCCGCGGCGGCACTAGAAACTCGAAACATTCAGCGTTTTCTGTAAATAGTTGTAGAAAACGCTGAAACAAGTAATCAACGACATTTCCAAAACCAAATTACTTCACACATTAATAGCCTCTATAGTCAAGTTTTATAACCCTATACTCATCACATCATAGAGAATAGGAAACCAATGCCGCCGTAGTATAGCCCGGTCAAGTATGCGGGCCTCTCGAGCCCGTGACCCGGGTTCAAATCCCGGCGGCGGCAATAAACATTCTCGATCGTTATTTACTACTTCTAATGTGATCTGGTGAAGTGATAGTTAAACATTATAGTTTGTTGGAAACGCAACTGTATTAAATATGAACAACATTTTGTGATTCGCTAACTCTATCGAAATAATTACGTGTTATGTGGATGAATATAGGGGGTGACGAATCAACCGATCATTTGTTGGAAAACGTGGGTTTTTCAACGTATTCTTAATGCTATCTGCCCTATAGTTCTAGTTTTCTTCAGTTCTTCGAGAGCTTCGTTTGCTTCGCTCAACCTATATGTTTTCACTCGAGGTCTAATACCGTATTTCTCAACTAAATTTAGGAATTCAATAACGTCTCTCCTAGTCACGTTAGCTACAGTTTTAATTTCTTTCTCAAACCATATTAGTTTATAATCAAGCTTCTCGATGGGTTCCATATATATTTCTCCAATAACGACCCTACCGCTTCTATCTGTTTTCTTCAACGCTTCAATAAGTACTCTGGAGGAAGGTGCATATACTATTGAAGCATCTAGTTTAATACTGATCTCCTCATAAGTATCTCCAGCCCAATCCGCACCCAGTTTAAATGCTTCATCAATTTTCCACCGAGTATGTGTAAACACATATACTTTTAAACCAATTTTTTTAGCTAAGAGGAGAGTTAAATACGCTGAAGAACCGAATCCGAATAATCCAAGAATACCTTCTCCTCTACTCAAAAGACCTGTGTGTTTAAGAGCGCGGTAACCTATAGCGCCTGCACAGAGTAGTGGTGAAGCTTCAACATAGTCTAAACTAGTTTTCAATGGATAAACGAATTTATCCTTAGCAACCATGTATTCAGCATAACCACCATCAACGCTATAACCTGTGAATAAAGCTTTATCACACAGGTTTTCCAAATCTCTTCTGCAATATTTACATTCACTACATGACCAGTAGAGCCAAGCAACGCCTACTAAAGCACCTTTATCAACACTTACAACATTTTCTCCAGTATCGACTACTTTACCGACAACTTGATGCCCAGGTATTATGGGTTTCTTAACGAGCGGTAAATTACCTTCAACAATATGTAGATCGGTTCTACAAACACCACAAGCATAGATCTCTATTAAAACCTCATCACTACGTGGAACTGGTTTATCGATATCAACGTATTTTAAAGGTTTATTCTCAATGAAATCCTGATTATAGAGAACCATTGCTTTCAAAACAAACCACCATATTAGTTTAAACATGGTGTTCAATTTGTTGAAAAATATCGTTTCAAACATTTTAACAATCAGCACCGTTACATCGACCATTATAAACGAGATCTATGGATTGAGTAAAGTTTTCTGTGCTCTAATGATCTCAATCCTTATTCTCGTAGCTATTTTGGAGTTGAATAATAAGTGGAGTAAAATTCTACTAACTACATTATCAATAGTTGCTTTAACAACACATTACATAGTATTAGCAATACTCAGTAACTACATTAGAATTAAATTAATACCACTAGTAGTCATAGAGATTAACGAAAAATACGGAGGAGGAGTTATGAGTATCGATTTCGGACAATTATTAGCATTACTTATAATAGTCACGTGGAGAAGAGAAATCGTAGGAAGAATTAAACCAGTATTTACACAATTATCCATGTATTTAAAGAAGGTGCACGGATCTGGCGAATGAGTTAGTAATACCTATAAATGATTACGTAGAGACCGCTAAAATCATAGGTAGACTTAACCGATTCGTAGTTAGAATCGAAATTAATGGAGAAACGCGGGAAGCTTATTTAAACAATACTGGTAGATTAGAGAAGTACATAACTTATGGGAAGAAATGCTTTATTGTGAAGAACGCTAGAGGCAGGTTAAATTATAGGATATTAGCTGTAGAGGATCACGATTATGGAGCCGTACTGGATACTTCTCTGCAGGAACGGGTTTTTGAGAAACTGGTATTGATGAACACTATTGATTGGTTGAAAAACTGTGTTTTGATTAGGAGGAATGTTCGTTTAAACGATTCAGTAATTGATTATGCGTTTAAATGCAGGGGAGAAACCGTATTGGTTGAGTTGAAAAGCGCTGTTTTGAGATTAATGGATAAATACGCTTCGTATCCAGATGCACCTAGTTCTAGAGCTTCAAAACAGTTTTTGAAATTAATGAACCACGTATCTAATGGAGGAGCCTCTATTGTTGTTTTCATATGCGCCCTACCGTTCATTGAAGGTTTTATATTCAACAATTACGTTGATGAAAAACTCTACGCCATTATTACTAATGCTAAAGAAGCTGGTGTTTCACTTAAAGCTATACAACTATACTATGATCCTCATAGAAGTGGAGTTGTAATTGGGAATTTGAATTTACCCGTTTATCTATAGTTGTGAGAGAATAAGGTATGTATAATAAACTACGTGACTCTGGTATTTCAAGTATTTAGATATTTTCTCAATAGACTTCACACCCATCCTCCCCTTCTCTCTCAAATACGTTAGAGTATCTACAATATCGAATATTGAAACGCCATCCGAAAACTCCTCCATTGTTTCTCTAATTGATTCGTATATAAGCTCGTACGGTATATTGCTAAACCCCTTCATAGAGCTCAACTTATTCAGATCTATGATTTTATCGCTCATCGATTCAATTAATGTAACTAAACCTCTAAGATTAGCTGTTTTCAACTGCGTTATGAATAGATCCTTATCCGGAACTATGAGTTTAAAATCCTCGTATAGAACTTTATCAATAACCTGTTTTTCGAATAAACGTATATCTTCAGGAGGCTTCATGAAAGGAACTACATTATAGTGTTTAACGATAACGAAATCCTCCGAACCATCGTAAGCTGCTAAACAAGTCAATATAGATGGCGTCATGGATTCCTCGTTGAACGCCTCTACTAATGCAACTAGAGATAAATATTTTAGAGCAACACTGGGTTTCGGTATTGCGAGTTCTCTCTCAGCGAACTTCACTCTAATCCTATCTTTAGCTAAGATGTAATCTATTACTCTCAATAAATATTCGGTAACAATACTCCAATCTAAACCGTAGCTTACGAATATTGAATAAGCTATTTCATCAACTTCGAGTAGAAGCACTCTATCCAGATCGTCGAATACATATTTCTCAGCAGCCCTCCTAATATCGAGCCAATCCAATTGATCAATTAAACCCGTTGATTCCGGTTCGTGGAGACTAATGTATTTGAATTCGCCTAGTTTAACAACATCATACATTATAGTTTCAAACCTAATACCGTAAACTCTACGTAGAATTATCATTAATGCAGCTAGAGCTAATCTAAGTAAATCGCTTCTTTCAACTGGATTAACGGGGTATAGGTAGCCGTATGTGAAATCACTATACTGCCCAGCTGTTGGTGTCGGAACATATATTGTTTTCCTATCGTAGTATACTAGAACCTTATCTCTAATTACCGTTACTCTAGGTTTCTCAGACCTAAGCTTCCATACGCATCTATTTGGTATTTTCTTGAATTTACCGAATCCATTTCTTGGAACGTAAACTACACAGATCTCTTCTGAAGAAAGCCTCCCTGTACGAAAATCCATTATGAAACTAGGCTTCTCCCCCCACGTTCTCTTAATATACTCGTATTCTTCAATAGCTTGAGCCAGATCTTCGTCAACATACGGATTTATATCGGTTAATCTCTTCTCATAAACAGCTTTTACTAATCTACGCGAAGCACCTGTTTCTAGAGACGTAACTATAGCTTCCTCGACGTAATCAAAATTGCCTGGCTGGAATTTCTCCACTAGGTCGCAGTGGCTTATCTCTTCTAAAGGTTTTACTTCACCATTTCTTGTGATCAAGTATCTTTTAATACCGTAGGGGGGAGCGTACTCATAGTAATTTATGTACTCGAACACTCTCCTAGCTAAACCGTAATCAACACCTGTATTTCTCAAAACACCTATTGATTCGAGAGCTTTCTTCTCCATACTACTCAGTTCTTCTCTAAACCATGGTGATAGGAGTTTACATATACCTAGAAATAGATGTAAATAGAGATTATTGGGGTTAACGATCGTTTTCTCAACACCAAGATTTAACCATTTATTCAGAGCATCTAAACCTTGTGATAGGAGCTCGCGGTCCCAACTATGTAATGGGATAATAATGGATTCCGAAAACAACAATTCCCTCCTACGACCCTTCCTACCCTCACGTTGAATAAACTCTTTAACCGTATCTGGTAAACCTAAATGAACAACTCTAGCTACAGTTCCTATATCTATACCTTGCGATAGAGTTCTAGGTGAAACTAGAACTTTAATTTCTCCTCTCTTAGCTCTATCTTCTATAGATTCACGAATAGCTTTAGGTTTGAGATGATGATGAGTTTCTACAGGAGCTTCCCCACCATACTTCGATTTTATTTTCCTAACAACTTCTTCGGCATGCGATATGCTTGATGTAAAAACTAGCGTTAGGTATTCGTCATCCAAATATTTACTAATGATATCAGTATAGTCTGGTTGTGGTATTCTAATATCGAATCCTCTACTCTGAAGTATAGCTATTACTCTATAAACGTTTCTAACGAAGTAATCATAATCCTTTAACGCTTTTACGAGTTCTCTACGTATAGGTTCTTCCTCAATACTACTCAGTATCTCTTTCTCCATACCCTTAATTCTATTCCAAAGCTGTTCTTTGAGATTCCAGCCCAGGATAATGTATACTCTATTCTCTACTTCAAAAGGCTTACCCTCTACAACAACGTAGTTTCTACCAGTTATTTCTTTGAGGTAGACACCGAGATCTTCGGGATTTGATAGAGTAGCTGTTAGAATAGCTATTTGTGGCTTAGTATCGCTGTACATACATAGGATTTTCAGTAAAGCTAGTAGTAGTGATAGACTGCGGGGATAGTAGAAGTCCAGTTCGTCGATAACGATCATGTTTAACTCACTGTAGAAATCAACGAGTAACGCACTGGTTTGTCTCAATACTAGTTTCTTTACATCGTTGAGGATGAACGCTGGGTTAGATATGAGTATATTGGTTGAAGCGATCTTCTCTCTAAGCCAAAACATGCCGTGTTGCTTAACGTAAAGTTCTTTCTTTGGAGCATCCAGTTGTAGTGCTGTAGCATTAATTGTTTTAGCGTATTTCTCGATTCTCCTAATCTGATCGTTAGCTAGAGCTAGTGTTGGGTATAGCACTAGGGTTTTGAATCTAGGATCCGATTTAATAGAGTTGAGAACATGTAAAACCCAAACTTCAGTCTTACCACTACCTGTTCCAGATTTAAGGATTACGTTGTATCCATCACGTAGAGCTTTATACCCCCTATACTGGTGTTCATATAGTCTCCAATCACCAGCTTCTATTAGGGAAAACTCCGGTAGAATATCCTTAAATTTCACATCGATGTACTCCGGCTCTACAGCTGGTTTAACATAACTAATATACTCTACCTTAAGCTCATTTAAAACATCACGAGAATCTATACGCATTCTCAACACTCACTTTATTAACAATAGGTGTTGAGCATCTTTATAAAGAATTAATGTTTGAAAAGATTTGAGTAATTGAACATAACATATAGTTGAAAACGTCTTTATATAGTGGTAGATAAGGATCAATATTATTAAGAATCATTGATTCGTAGGTTATAGAGAATGGTTAAATACAAGGTTATTGTTGATAGAGAACAATGTATTTCGTGCGGTGCTGCACCAGCTGTTTGTTCCCAAGTTTTCGAATTGGGTTCGGATAATGGAAAGAACAGAGTTGTTGATAAGTTCAGTATTGAAACTAGCGATAAATTATCCATAGGTATTGTTCCTGAAGAACTACACGAATGTGTTAAGAGTGGAGCTGAGGTATGTCCAGTATCTGCTATTAGAATCGAGAGAATCGAGGATTAGCTAAGTATTACTACCCCTACATAGTGGTTTACAATACTATTCTGTAAAAATAATTTTCGAATTCAACAATAAATGGTGTTTAAATTGTGTTGCTTAATAGTTAGATCCGTTACTCTCTTCACAAACAGAGTGTTTTCTAGAAAGGATGTTGAGAACGAGATCGTTTTTGCTGAAGATATCTATAAGGTTATTAATGAATTAGCTAGAGAAAACAATCTGAATATTTTTAGCTGGAGAATTTCTTTTCCAGGAGTTGAACCGAGATTAACGCAGTACATTCCCGACTATTTATTTAGAGAAAGACTGGTTAGTATAGGTTATTTGAATAGAATTAATATAAACGAAATCGTTTCTCTCGTTGAATCCGGTTTCTACATACCTATACTATCGAGCGCTGAGAGAAGCATAGATAAATACATATTTTACTCGAAAATCATACATACGTTATCTAAGCTTAACCCTATTTATGCAACTAAAGTATCGATCGGATTCCACGATAGCAGTTTTCAAACACCATATTTCCCCGATTCGTCGAGTAGGGGAGTTAGAGAAATCGGTTTATCATTCATATATCCACAATGCTTATCAACGAGTAGTTTAGATACATTAAAATCCTCTTTTCAAGAAATATTCGCATTAATCAATAGTTTCGCTAATCAAGTAGAGGAAGCTACTGGTGTAAAAGTTGTTGTTGATTATAGTTTATCGCCTTGGATGAACAATAGCGTTGCCGAAGTACTCGAGAAAATAGGTTTTAAACTCGTGGAGCCTGGAGCTCTCCACGGGATCAGCGTTCTCAACGAATTGATACTGAGCAACATGGATAGGGGGAGAGCAGTGGGTTTTAACGAAGTTATGTTGCCATACGCTGAAGACGATCTTCTTAAACAATATGGTGGTGAAGGATTACTTCATGCAACAGATTTCCTACTATATGCATCCGTATGTGTAGCCGGTATAGACATGATCGTTGTACCTGAAGATGAATATAAGTTAGCTAAACTAATAGCTGATGCTGAAGCATTAGCTAGAGTTAAGAATAGAGCATTATCTCTAAGAGCTATACCTGTACCCAACAATATAGGTGAGAGAATACCGTTAGGGAAATTCGGTAGAGTACCGGTAATCCCTCATTAATTAGTAGAGGAGCACAACCGGGTGAAATCCATTTTTGTTAAAACCCGTCTATACATTGGGGTATGGAGGTAGGAGTTTAGAGGAATTCATAGAAATTTTGAAACATTATGGTGTTGAAGTCGTTATTGATGTTAGGAGATGGAATAGTTCGATGAAACTGCCCGTCTTCAATGGGAGTAATCTCGAAACAATACTGCGTAGTCTTGGTTTAACCTATATGTGGATGCCCGATTTAGGTGGTTTTAGAAAATTTAATGTGGATATTGAAGATTATGGTTTAGCTACTTGTTTCGAATCTGATGGTTTTAGAGCATACGCTACATACATAATTATGAAGATGGATGTTAAACCACTCCTACACATGCTACTAGATGTTTCATCGAAAAGGACTATTGTATTGATGTGTAGAGAGAGGATTCCATGGTTCTGCCATAGAAAAATCCTTTCAGACTACCTTGTAGCTAAAGGATTCAAAGTTCTCCACATTATTAGTAAGGATAGGGTTATCGAACATAAATTGAGTAAATGCGCTAGAGTTCTTAATGGGGAGTTAACATACGTATGATTAGCTCCTCATACTTTTAACAATAATTATTAAACCAATTGTTGCTAAAACCACACCTACATAGCCGGTTAAAGGTATGTATTCACTCAGAATAACTGCGGCTAGTAGGGAAGCACCTATAGGTTCTAGAACTATTGGTAGTGAAGCTGTAGATGCCGGTAAATATTTTAACAAGTAGTTTAGCATAGTGTGTCCACCAATCATTGGCCCAATTGCGAGTAGCGTTAACAAGATACAGTCTCGTAAATCGATCCTAACCACGTTGTAACCTTCAATTATTGAGATTACGAATAACGTTATTGTTGATGCTGAATACGCTGGTATAACGTGTTCAGCTAATCCAACTTTACTCCTAACATATCTACCGATAATTACGTAATTCGACATGAAGAAAGCGCTTATTAATGAAAGCACTATTCCCTGTAAATCAGCTTTCAACACGGATGTCTTGGATAATGCTGTAAGCATCGAACCGAATACTGCGAGTATTAAACCGATCCCTACTCTAGAACCATGTTTTTCACACAATACTATTCTCGACAACAGTAGAGTTATTACTGGATGTAAACAAACTATTGTTGTGCTTAAGTAGACCTCGACGATCTTCAAACTACTCATCCATGTATAGAAGTGTAGAGCTAGGGAGAAACCGGAGAGAATCGATAAAGCTAATCTAGCGTTCAGTTTGAAAATACTCTTCAGGGTGGAGAATCCATTACGAGTATAGTATATAGTGATCAATACGAGAGCTATTAGGATCCTCCAGAACGCAGTTACGGATGCCGGGGTTGAAACGAGTTTTACTAGAATAGATGCTGAAGAAACCGAAATAACTATGATCAGTGAAGCGGAGAAGATATTTAAACCGGGTTTCAATCGTATCAACTGAAGAGTTCTACTCCATAAACTTTTATAAACCATAATATACTAGTTTAAACACAATTAGAGTACTTCTACTCATAATAAGGGCCCGTAGCTCAGCCAGGTAGAGCGCCCGGCTCATAACCGGGTGGTCCGGGGTTCGAATCCCCGCGGGCCCACCATTCACCTCCTAACACTATGTAAATACTTGTAGATAGAATCCGCCGCTATAGCTCCTTCAGCAACAGCTGTTGATATTTGTTCAAATCTGTATTTACATGGTCCGCCAGCAGCGTCTCCAGCAACGTATACTCCAGGCAGATTCGTTGACATATCTACGTTGACTTTAGCATACCCATTCTCATCGACTTCAACCCCTATTTTCTCGAAAAACTCTCTCGGCGGAACACTGCCTATTTCGATGAAAACTCCATTAACCCCTATCTCTTTCTCTAAACCATCAACTATATTCTTAATTCTAATTGCTTCAACTCTATCCCTACCCATAATCTCTAATACAACGGTATTGAGAATAACTTCGATATTCCCAGTTCTATATGCTTTATCGACGTAAAATGGGAAAGCTCTGAATTCGTTCCTCCTATGGATCAAATATACTTTAGAAGCTAATGTTGATAAATATAGTGCAGATACTAGAGCTGAATTGCCGCCGCCAACAACGGCTACAACTTTGTTTTTAAATAAGGGTCCATCACATGTTGCACAATACGAAACTCCGCGTCCAACGAATTCTTCCTCGCCTGGAACACCTAGTTTCCTATTAGTAGAGCCCACAGCTAGTAGAGTAGCGTAGCACTCTATTAAACCACTAGATTTCGTTTCCACAACCCATTTATCCCCATTTCTCGACAAACCAGTAACTTCATCTACTAAAATAGGTATGTTGAATTTAGCGACGTGTTTAACAAATAGATCGACGAGTTTGGCTCCCGGCGTTTCCGGCAAACCTAAATAATCATCTACGAGGGGGGCTAACGCAACCTTCCCACCTATAGTTTTGGAAACTATAATGGTTTTCAAACCGTATCGAGCTAGATATAAAGCTCCAGATAAACCGGCTGGTCCAGCTCCGACAACAACTACGTCGTAAAATTTCTCAATACTAGGTTTCCCCAACATAGGCGTTAATTTAAATCCCATTTCGAACACCACTAGGAATAATCCTAATCTATAGTGAAACAATTATTTATTCCACGTTTATCCATATTAATTCCTACATTAATTACCGAGGTGCTCTGTATATTTGGAGTACACAACACTGGGTTGGAGTGATGTTAAGATCTCGAAAATAGGTTTGGGATTGTGGCAAGTTAGTGAAACATGGGGTTTAACCAACTATAGTGAAGTAAAAGCTATTATTTCTAAAGCATTAGAGATAGGAATAAACCTCTTCGACACCGCAATGGTTTATGGAAATGGATTGAGTGAAGAATATCTCGGTAGAGCATTGAAGGATACAGGGGTTAAGAGGGAAGATGTCATTATAGCTACTAAGATACCTGGAGAATATCTAGACCCAATGGACATATTCAGAACAGTTAATGCTTCTCTGAAGAGAATGGGTGTTGAATACATAGATCTATTGCAGATACATTGGCCTCCCTGTTGGCACAACTTCCCTACGTGTAAATATGGTAGAGCATTGGAGAAACTGGTTCTTTTAGGCAAAGTAAATTATATTGGTGTAAGCAACTACCCTCTTATTCTAATCGAAGAACTTAGAAGCTGTTTCTCAACAATCGATATTGTTAGTATGCAGTATAGATTCAATATTGTTGAGAGAGAAGCTGAAGAAGAACTCATTCCATACGCTGAAGCTAACGATTTCACATTCCTACCGTGGAGCCCCTTAGCTAGAGGTGCTTTAACAGGGAAGTATAGTTTAGAAAACTTATCTTCAATTAAAGACTTCAGAGCGAGAGATCCAATATTCTCGCCAACGAATTTCACTAAGATACAGAAAGTAATCGATATTCTTAGAGAACTAAGCGTTAAGTATGGTAAAACGCCTACGCAGATCGCTCTAAACTGGTTGTTAACCTATAGCCCAGTTATAGTCCCCATACCTGGAGCTAAGAAACCCGAACAAGTTGTTGAAAACGCTGGATCCATAGATTTCAAGCTTAGCTATGAAGATTGGTTTAAACTGAGTGAAGTAGGTAGAGAAATCAGATTATCATACGCTACCAATTACCTCGAGTAACTAGGTAGAGAATGAGAGTTACTAGCGGAACAGTTGGTAAATCCGGTGGAATCCCGTTGACTCTGATAGGCTCTACATTCAAAAGCTCTTTTTTACCTAAACTAAGCTCTGCTCCAAAAACAATTGAGTAGTTATCAATCGATCTAAATTCTTCCAACGATATAGTGGAACCAGTCTCGGAATAATAGAATATTCTGTTGATACCAAGAACTTCTCTCAAATCCTCAATAGATGGTAGGATTACGAGTGGTTTACCGATTTTGTACGATAACTTGTATGCTTCGGGTACACCGAATTGAGCTGCAGCACCTATAGGGTTGATCACTACGGGGATTACGTTTGGAAACACATATATGGTTTTAACGAAATCGACAACCATGTTAACACTTGATGGTGAATATAGTGCGATATATTTAACCATAGATTAAACACCACTACTGAGCACTTCTAATAAGAATTTAGCTATGCTACGGGATAAAGCTACGGGTACCGCTTCACCGACCATATTGTATTGCTCATCCCTACCGCCAATAAAAACAAAAGTATCTGGAAAACTCATTAATCTAGCTTGTTCTCTCACAGTTAACAATCTGTTTTCAAATGGATGTATGAATCTAGATGAACCCATAACTGTTGGTGAACACCTGTAGGGGTGGAGTTTGATCAGATTAGGATATTCGCCATCAGCACCTCTAAACTTAACGAGCGAATCGCCCCATTTCAAACCAGCTAATCTCTTCAATTTCCTAATAGTTATTTGTGGAGGAGGCTCGTGATTCGGAGGATACGAACCCGGTTCTGGAAGGTCTTTCAAAGCATCCCAAACAACAACGCGTTCTTTAAACGGTGGTTTAATCCTGATGTTAGATATGAAAACCCTCCTTCTACGACTAGGGTTACCGTAATCTTCAGCATTCAGTATGTTGAAATATATGTTTTCATAACCAATCCTTCTAAATTCCCTGGTAAGTGCTTGTTTCAACCCGTTCTCTAGTATAGCGGGTACATTCTCCATAATGAAAACTCTCGGTTTCAATAAACCAACGATTCTTATGAAATGTAGTGTTAGTTGACCAATAGGGTCTTTATATAACCTATCTAGAGGATTCCTCTCTCTCCTTGGATTAGTAGCTGTGAAGGGTTCGCATGGAGGACTACCTATAACTACATCGATCGAATCAATGTAGTTTCTCAGAATTCTATCATCAATATTTTTAATATCCTCTACTAAAACATCAGCTTCTGGAAAATTCAGTTTATACGTTAAAGCTGCAGGTTTGAAACAATCAATAGCTAAAACTACTTTGTAGAAACCCGTTTGTCTAAATCCCTCAGAAAAACCGCCTGCACCACAGAATAGGTCGATGATTTTATAATTGGTTTTCAAATCCTCGGCCTCGAAATACTACTTAGATATCCGTCAATCCTACTGATCCATTTCTTAACGAACTCGATATAAGCCTCTCTCTTAATCTCAACAAGTTCGCCTCCATCTAGAGGGCATTTGAAATCATAGTCAAGAGCTTTATCTATATCGTAGGTTTTACCACAAACTCTACATTCATAAATAATGCTACTCTCCAAGTGCTTAAGAAGGATTTCAAGCCTCTTCTTAGTTTTCAATAATCTATTTCTAAATACGAAGTCAAGTTGATTCCAATTTATAAACCAGTAGTGTAGAACCTTATCGCCAACTTTCCTACCTCTACAATACACTAAAGCATCATTACCGAGTTTTTGAAGAATCTTACGTGCTTCATTAGATTTAACGCCAGCTTCCTTACCCAAAGTCTCTTCAGGAGCACCACCAGATTTTATTAAATACTCAATTATTTTCCTACCACTCTCACCATACATTTTCTCAACCATTTTAGCCAGGACCTCACTATACCTGTTAATAATTTCCTCTAATGAGTCACGCTCAGAATTCTGAACAGAATCGCCCCCTTCTCTAGACAACCCTAACCACCCTCTTCCCCCTCGTTGAAGGTATAATTCTAACTTTAGCGTTCTGGAAATTCAAGTAAAGCTCCTTTCCACCATAGAATCTATCGAGAAAAACAGCTAGAGCAGCTACTTCGGAATGAGGTTGATTACCTATAGCTACATTGTAATCAGCTAATCTATAGATATACCCAGGTACTTTCTCAGCACCTACAATTACCAGTATATCTTTTCCTAAACTAGAAATCTCGTCGATAACCTCATCAATATTAATACCATACATAGTTAAGTGAATAACTACACCACCATTACTTCTCCACATTTCAATGTATTTCCTATGATCTATTCCCGCCTCCACCACCATTGAACCACCCCATGTTTCGAGTACTTTCTTCAACGATGAAATCACTTTCTCGTCATATACGTCTGCTAGTATGAAACCGTGTGCTCCGAAAGCTCTAGCTACGAGAGCTACATGTGTAGTTATTCTTCTATCTCTCGCTGGTCTATGTCCGTATCTCAGTACGTAGATTTTCACCATGTTTCAAACTCCCAATCATGTGTTTTAATGATTCTAGAAAGAGATCGATATTAGTCATTTTCAAAGCAGATATAGCTACAATATTGTTTCCAGGTATTCCAAGAGAATCCTCTAGAGTACGCTTGATCTCTAAATAATCACTAATTAAATCTATCTTATTGAGAACATAAAGCATGGGTTTACTGTGAACACCTATTTTTGAGAGAATCTTATGCGATTCATAAATAGTGTTTATGATTTCTCTAGAATTCTTTGAAGCATCGATAACGTGGATTAAACCATCAGCTAAACTCACTTCCTCCAACGTAACGTAGAATGCTTCAACGATCTCGTGTGGAAGTTCTCTAATGAAACCAACGGTATCAGTCAATATTGCTTCAACACCGTTAATCGAGATCCTTGAAGATTTAGGAGTTATAGTTGTGAAGGGTTCTGGACCAACAGGTTTGCATAAACCGGTTAACAGGTTAAATATAGTTGTTTTACCGGCGGAGGTATAGCCTATTAGAACGAGATGTGGATACCCAAGCTCCCTTCTCTTAGACCTACGAATATCCCTTATTCTCCTAAGTTCTTCGAGTTTCCTACGTATAGCTGCTTCTCTCTTCTTAAGCATAGTATAGTACTTCTCATAACCATATCTACCTGCACCTAGGTATCCATGGAGCTCGCCTAGTTTTGCAAATCTAATGCTTTCCTTAACTAGTGGAAGATAGTATTTCAACCTAACAAGCTCTATTTGTAGCTTAGCTTCTAGACTACCGGCGTGCATTTCAAAAATCTCTAGTATAAGCATAACTCTATCGATAACTTCCTTCCCTGTTTCACGCATAAGATTAATGATTTGCGAAGGCTTAACTCTATCCATTACAATGATCTTATCCGAATCGTTATTCTTCAAATAATTGATTTTATCGAGACTAACATAGTATTTAGCATTAGGTTTCTTAATGAAAAGAATAGTTTCGATATTATTATAGACTGTTTTAACTAAACTCAACTCCTCTTCGAGATATGGTTTATACCTACTAGGTATTACTACAGCTACATTATCCATAGCTAGAGATTCTACACCTCTCTACTTCTTCTGCTTATCTCTATCTAACTTAATGAGATCGCCTATGGTTAGGGAGTCGTCGCCTCTAGAAGATCTATGTTCAAGCTCCTCATCAACAACTGGTTCTAGTAGTTTAATACCAAGTATACGTTCAATTCTACGAGCAAGCTCTATACCCGGTTTCAACCTACCGGATTCGAATCTCTTGATTAAACTAACGCTTACTTTTAGCTTAGAAGCTAGCGCTTCCTGGCTCCATCCGATACGTTCTCTAGCTTCTCTAATTCTATTCGCGTAATCTTCAACCACCTCGTACTCGTCTCCTAAAACAGGTCTATTATTCTTCCTATACAAATCGATCTCCTTTTGCAATCCTATAGGACGAGTTTTAACGCTATCATGTTTCTCTATAACTCCTTCAATTACGTTTTTACCCTTAAATTTATTGTAACAATTGATACATACATGTAAGTATGCTCCATCAACATATATGTACTTAGCATCGCTCTTCACAACAGGTTTTCCACAGAGTTCGCAGTATTCGCTCAAGATACATTACCCTATATACTCTAGTAAATACGGAGGTGCTATTTTACACTACCGTTTTAAAACGCTGCTAAGGATATAGATAGTGGTGTGGCGGTAAATGAGTGAAGAAAGTAGTTTTAAAAATGATGAGAAACTTAAAACACTTGATCTCGAGGAATACGTCCGATACTTGGAGGAGAAGTTGAGAGAGTATGAGGATGAGAAGAGAAAACTAAAGTTGAAACTAAAACTATATAAGACTGAGATAGAGAAACTGATCTCTAGTCCATTAATAGAAGCTGTTGTTGTCAAAGTTCTTGAAAACAATAAAGTTCTAGTTAAGAGTAGTTCTGGACCAACTCTAATTGTAGATTACCTACCATCCATTAAGAAGGAGGAACTATACCCGGGTAGATACGTTGCTCTAAATCAGAGAGGGTCGACTATAGTTGAAGTTCTACCGGATAGAGAGGATCCATACGTATCATCCATGGAGGTTATTGAGAAACCTAACGTAAGGTACAGCGATATTGGAGGATTAGATACTCAAATAATGGAGTTAAGAGAAGTTGTCGAACTACCTATTAAGAATCCCGAATTATTCGAAGAGATAGGTATTGAACCCCCTAAAGGAGTCCTACTATATGGACCGCCGGGATGTGGTAAAACATTATTAGCTAAAGCAGTTGCTAGAGAATCCGATGCTGTATTCATAAGTGTAGTTGGTAGCGAACTTGTTCAGAAATTCATAGGTGAGGGCGCTAGGATCGTTAGAGAAATTTTCGAATTAGCGAGAAGGAAAGCTCCGGCTATAGTATTCATAGACGAGATCGATTCGATAGCTGCACGCAGAATCGATATAGGAACTAGCGGTGAAAGAGAAGTTCAGAGAACTTTGATGCAGCTTCTAGCGGAGCTCGATGGTTTTAAACCGCTCGATAGGATTAAAGTTATTGCTGCTACGAATAGAGTGGATATACTTGATCCGGCAATACTTAGACCGGGTAGGTTGGATCGACTTATCGAAGTTCCTCCTCCAGACGAGAATGGAAGATTTGAGATTCTGAAAATCCATACGCGTAGAATGAAATTAGCAGAAGATGTTGATTTATGGGAGATAGCTTCGTTAACTAAAGGATTGTGCGGCGCTGAACTAAAAGCTATCGTTACTGAAGCCGGTTATTTCGCTATAAGGAATTCTAGGAGAATCGTGTGTAGAGAGGATTTCATTAAAGCTATTGAGAAGATTATGAGTAAGAAGAATCTCAGAGATAGCAATATATATAACTGGTATAACTATGTAGATTATAGTAAATACGTTACGCAGTAGGGAACACATGATTAAACGTAGAGCAACGGATAAGGAACTCTCTATTCTACGTGAAATCGCTAATCTCCAGTTTAGAGGATATGGTGATAAATTAATTCCAGACAACTCGATCCTCTTATTAAGCCCATCAACATTTAAAATAAGAGGTATTGAAATCAACGGTGAATTATATATTACTATTAGAGCCAGCGATTTCAGATTCATACTACACAAACCATCAGCAATAAAGCTTAATGAATCGGTACCACATCCACTAATGAGGGTTTATGTAAGCGAGAATTATGCTAATATGATCCTGGAGGGAAGCAATGTTTTCTCCAAACACGTTGTTCTAGCAGACCCCGATATACGTCCGGAAGATGAGGTTTTAATACATACTTATCCGTCAATGAAGCTGATCGCAATAGGTAAGTCATTAAAACCCGGTTGGGTCATGAATCTCTTCAATTGGGGTGAAGCTGTTAGAGTTAGAGATAGATTTGTTGAGGCTGATCGATTGTGAACAATAGATTTGTTGAAATTAGATTTTTCCAACCTATTGAGAAGGAGGAGTTGAGAAACTCGGTATTCATAACTGGCTATCCAGGTTTCGGTCTCGTAGGACTACTAGCTAGTAAACATATTGTTTCAGAAATTGGATTGAAAAAAATTGGTTTCATAACTACGAGGTATATGATGGAAGTAACTTATTATTCGAATAAGCTAGGTATAGTTTATCCTTTCGAACTATACTTCGGTAAAGTAAAGGATAGGAAGATACTGGTACTTCTAAACCACACTATTCCACATGATAGAGAGAGAACGATATATGTTGACACTATTTGTAAATGGTTGAAAAACACTGGTATTTCAAGCTCTATTCTAATCGGCGGTCTGGATCCACGTGTAAAAGAGAGTGAAACAGAAACTTTTAGATGGCTACCATTCTCTGGTTTTAAAGGAGAAATAAATGCACCTAAACTTGTTGAGAAATACATTGTGGGACCATTAGCCCTAACTCTCCTATTCCTAAACGCTTATGAAATACCAGGCGTAGTTATTCTAGCATATGCTGAGATGTATAGACCAGATCCTAGAGCAAGCGCTGTAGCAGTTAAAGTGGTATCTCAACTACTTGGTTTAGAAATCGATACTAAGAAGTTGCTCGAAGAAGCTAGTATTATAGAGGCTTTAGAAGAGGAGAAGGAGAGGATTCTAGAAGCTATTGAGAGCGAATCTGGAGGAGCTAAACGTGGCTACTCGATTCACGTATAGTAATCTTAATACCCCTATCTACTAGAACCCTACTTATGTTCAATGCAAAATCTCTAAAAACCTTATCATCTGGAAGTACGAGAACCACTTCTTCAACACCCATTCTCAATAACGTCATAACGGTTTCCTCAACGACACTAGTATTTATCTCGAATAAACCGGTTTCATGCTGATAATAGGGGTAGGTGCTTGATAGCTCGGGTGGAAATAAACCTAAATATGGGTTATACATAAGCACTCTATAACCTGGATATTCGCTCGAAACGTCTCTAAGAATCCTCTGTTGATCAAAGGGTTTCTCAATAGCTGGGATTAAAATAGCTCTGCTAACCCTCTCTCTAGATATGTTTTCAGCAACCGCCATTCTAGTAGCTACAATTCTGGGGTTATGAATCGAATCCCTATCTAGAAACAGAATTGCTAGTGATAACGGTTGAGATAAACTACAGAATCTACTAATGTAATTAACGTATTTTTTAACCGTATTGAAAGCTCTCTTCAAGGATGGATGAGCTTTACTTCTATACTCAAGATACTCCCACAACCTCCCCTCTTTAATAGATTGTTTAACTCTCCTTATCTCGCTTGACAACACGTAGAGATTATGTTTAGCAATTAGTGGAATCCTCTCCCTACTATTCATTTCCTTTAATTCCTCAACGCTAAATCTAGAACAAACAGGACAACTACATGGTAGGTAGAAGAGTTCGTTTAAACTACGTGTTCCCCATTCAAACATAAATCTACCATCTCTAGCGTATAGGATATAGCTTGCTGAGTCGAAAGTATCTGCACCTATAGCTACGAGAAACGGTATGATCATTGGATGCCCTACTCCGAAGACATGTAGAGGTTTGTTATACGGTAATTTGCTACGCGTTATGAATGTATATTCAATTATCTTATCATAAGAGTACTTTTCTAGAAAAACCGTTGGTGAACCGAGAGAATAAATATGGTATGGTAGTCGAGCCGATATTGTTGCAGAGTACTCTAAAAGGTCCTTGAATGGAGCGCCCTGTACTGGGAGAACCCACAATTGTTTCGAATCCATAATTCTAGGTAGAGCTCTCCACCCCCTCCTTATTGTTTCAAAAACGTATTTCTCAGCTTGTGTTCTAGCAGTATGTGTTCCGGTCGGTATATCGAGAATAACGCATATGTCACTACCGATTCTCTTCTGGTACTCTATAATCGTATCCTCATCTACATCTACATCTCCATACTCAAGGATCTGGTAACCGCCACTATCGGTCATAACAGGATTTCTCCATTTGAGGAAATCATGTATATCAACAACAGAACCCTTCATTCTACTATACATTAGGTAAGCATTAGTTATGATAGCGTTAAAACCAATACTACGAATATCTTCTAGAGATACGGTTTGTTTAGCGGGATCCACTACTGGGAATAGGAACGGGGTTTCAATAACCCCGCTTCCAGTCTTCAATCTACCTATTCTACCGGCTAAATCGAAATCCCTGGCATCGAAATACTCCAATGCTAACTATACCTAAGCTCTCCTCCTACTCTCCATGTATTTCTTATATATTTCGTGGAGTAGTTCAGCCATAGGACCTACTCCTTCAATACCTGTTTCCGTAATCCTGTACCTACCTTGAACAATAACAGCGTTTGCTTCTGGAACGACTTTAACCATGTGTTCAGGTATCTTACCTTCTCTAACGATCATTTCCTTAAGTTCTTCTGGATTAAAAGATGGTTTCTCTAACGCTATTATTTCGGATATAACATCCCCTCTTACAAAAACCTTATCGAAACTATTACCACTACTATCCACTGCGTTTTCAAGTATAATGTTTAAACCAGGATGGTCGAAGCCTTTCAAAACACCTTCGTAAAATCTACCGCTTGTTAATACAACTTTAACTTTCTTATCCATCATGTTGGTTAACTCGCCAATTAATTTTCTAGAAGCATCTATCATCGACACTTCACATACCCCTTTCACGCTTAAATATTAGGTTATTTTTAAACTATCTATTGACAGTATTTTAATTGTTAACTAGGAAGAAAACCTAGATGGTTTTGGAATTGATAACTGAATGTATTGTTAATCGGATAGAGAAGCTCTTGGTGCCCCAAGTCTATAGAGTACACGCATCTTGTAGAGAAGGTTTTGATACCACTATTGAAGTTCATGAAAAACTAATGAATATTCGTGAAGACGATAAGATTAAACTCGAGATAACGGAGAGTAAGGAGAGTTGTTTACAGCACTACTTCTGCGGTAAAGCATATGTTGTATCTACAACTATGATTGAGAATAGGTATCGTGTAGTGCTATCAATAGGCGGTTTATTAGTTGTTTTGAAAAACCTACATGAACCCCCACAATTCAATGTATTATCCGAGTTATACGTAGGAATCACTAGAGTAGCGTAGCATTACTCAATTAATTAAACAAGTATCCTAAAGTTTCATCCAAGACTCTATCTTTTTAACAAATTCTTACCAGTAATTAGGGGGTAGTGTGAATTACGGATTCTTAAGGCTTCTACGTGTAGCTGATGCGCAAAGAGACGTTGTTGAAAACGATTTGAAGAAACTGGGTGAGTTTTTGAAACAGAGAGCTATGCGTAACAAGGATCTAGCTTACTATACTTTAACGTATGTTAGGAAAGGAGATGTGGATGGATACATAATAGTTGAGGGAGAGGATGTTGAGAATGAGATCGAAATTCTCAACGGATTCATCGAATCTAATTTAACATCTATTAGATCACAAATAATCAGATACGATTCTAGAAAGACCATTAACCTACCCATACCGAGAACTAGAAATTTTTTAGAAGGAGTGGACATGTAGGATTAATTCTACACTACTTCGTAAAACCAATAGTTGAGTACCCTGTTCAATTCATAGTTGAATCCATAAATGACGAGTATGTTGAAATAGGGAATGTTATTAACTCTATTCCACCAGTTAAAGCTAAGATAAGCGTAAATAGTCTTGTAGAACACGTGTTTGTAACCGGCTCCACGGGGTCTGGGAAAACCAGAACTGTAGCCAAGATTGTTAATGAATTGAATAGTAAGAAACATGATCTCAGTATTATCGTTATCGATTGGCACGATGAGTACAGTAAACTAGTTAGTGGAGAAGCATTGTCCCCCTACTCTCTCCCCGTGAATATTATTGATTCTAAAGACCCATATAGCTTCGTTGATCTATTAATCGATGTTCTAGAACTTAGCGGTCCACAAGTATATGTTCTTGAAAGGGTTGTTAGACGATATAGGGATAGAATAAGCGATTTGGATTCATTAATTAAAATTCTTGAAAATGACCTGGATGAATCGAGTTGGATGAGGGAAAGTAGATACTCTATACTCCGTAAATTATATCCATTAACTAGACCAGATAATGCTAATTTATTCACAAATAACGCTGTTCACTTCAGTGAACAGAATTTATTTAGAGGAACAACTATTATTAGAGTTTCTGAAATTAGGGATCCACTCGTTAAGAAAACCTATGTAGCACTACTTCTAAAAACTATTTTTAATTCTTTAAGAAATAGACGGGGTTGGAGAACACTAGTTGTTTTAGAAGAAGCTCAGAATTTCCTAAGTAGAGATAAGCCTATTAATCTGATCGCATCATTATTAGCTGAAGTTAGGAAGTTTAACATGGGTTTAATTGTTGTTTCTCAATCACCATCTAGATTGCTTGAAGATGCTATGATCAATACCAATACTAAAATAATTCATTCAATTAAATCCTCAATAGATCTAGAGATAATCTGTAAAGTACTCTACCTACCATTCGAATATCAGAAGATTATACCTTATTTAGATGTTGGAGAAGCAATTGTTTATACACGTGGTTTGAAAAAACCAGTTATAGTTAGAGTTGAGTAGAGAGGAGCGAATAATTAGTTTGTGAAAAATGGTTTTAATCCTCCTCTTTCTTCTCCTCTTCTTCTCCAGGCTTCTTCGTCTCCTCCTTCTTCTCCAGTTTACCGGCGACTATCATATCATCAATTCTGAGTATCAAAGTAGCTGCTTCCGTTCCAGCTTTAATAGCGTTAGCTTTAACGCTTAGAGGTTCTACAACACCCATTTTATACATATCGACAAGTTCTCCATTAAATACATTCACACCAATCCATTTACCTTCTGGTTTCTCGTGCGCCGATCTGAGCTTCATTATGTAATCAATTGGGTCGAAACCAGCATTCTCCACGAGAGCTGTTACTAAACCTTCTAGAGCTTTAGCGAAAGCTTCTATAGCTAACTGTTCTTTACCCCCGACTTTAGCAGCATATTTTCTGAGATGTTTAGCTAACTCGATCTCGATAGCTCCACCTCCAGCAACGACTTTACCGTCTCTGACAGCATCGGCTGTAGCGGCTAAAGCATCCCTCAAACTCCTCTCAGCTTCGTCAACAAGCCTCTCTAGACCTCCACGAACAACTATGCTAACTGACCTCGGGTTCTTACAACCCTCTACAAAAACCATCTTGTCTTCCCCAATCTTCCTTTCCTCAACTAAATCTGCGTATCCCAGGTCTTCAGGCTTCAAATCTTCAATGTTACTAATGATCCTACCGCCTGTTGCTCTCTCTAGTTTCTCCATATCGGATCTCTTAACTCTCCTAACAGCGAGAATACCCTTCTTAGCCAAGAAATGCTGAGCAACATCATCAATACCCTTCTGACAAACAACAACATTAGCACCAACCTCACTAATACGATCAACCATTTTCCTGAGAATCTCCTCCTCCTGTTCTAGGAATGCTCTGATATCGTTGGGATCCGATATTCTTATTTCAGCATCTATTTCGGGCTTCTCGATCTCTAGAGGAGCATCTATAAGAGCGATCTTTGCTTTCTCAACTCTTCTAGGCATACCTGGGTGAACAACTTCTTTATCGAGAACAATGCCGTAAACAAGTGTTGAATCCATTAAGCTCCCTCCATATTTCTTAATTATCTGTATGTTATCTAGATCAATGTATTTCTTATCTCCACGTTCCTCAATGATCTGTTTAACTGCTTTCACAGCTATATCGGCGAAATGTTCTCTAGCATCATGAACAGCTTTACTTGTTAATGCTGTTCTAGCGATCTTTTTGAGAATCTCCTCATCATTTATATCGATTGGTTCGGCGATCTCTTCTAAAAATCTCAAAGCCTCCTCCATAGCTTTACGATAACCACTGATAATTACGGTTGGGTGAACGTTTTTAGCTAGAAGCTCTTCTGAATTCCTCAAAAGCTCTCCAGCAATTATAACTGCAGTTTTAGTTCCATCACCAACTTCGGCGTCCTGGCTCTTAGCGATCTGAACCATCATTTTAGCAGCAGGATGTTGTACCTCGGCTTTATCAAGAATAGTTGCTCCATCATTCGTTATCGTAACGTCTCCTAAAGCATCAACGAGCATTTTATCCATACCCTTAGGACCATACGTTGTTTTAATCATTTCAGCTATAGCTCTAGCAGCCATAAGATTCGTTCTTAAAGCATCCCTACCAGCTGTTCTTTGAGAACCCTCTTTCAATATTAAAACAGGTATACCAACAGGCTCTACTGCTGATGGAGCGGCGGAAGACATGTTCAACACCCTATAATCAACACTACTATGTTAAAACCTAGCAATCTTAGGATAAAAAGGCTTCTATATAAATTTTTCGGTTTAAAACACACTAGTCGATTAATCATGAACTATTTGAGAGGAAATTTATTAAACCAAAAATAGAGTTTAACGATTCTAATATGATGGTTTCAACTACTTCGATCTGAATAAAGATGAATTAGGTGTATGGTATTGGGTAAAGTTCGAACGAGCTTGGTTAAGAGAATAGCTTGGCAAGTACTTGAACAAAACCCTAACGTATTCACTAAAGATTTTGAAAATAATAAGCGGGAATTATCTAAACTACTTGTTGTTAAATCTAAGAAATTGAGAAACCAAATTGCTGGTTATATAACTCATCTTGTTAAAATTAGGAGTAGAGTTAAGAAGACGGAAGAATAAGTTATTTAACTATAAGCTGATAGGATTGCTCAATATATCTAGGTCATCAACTGGAGAATACGTTATAGAATACTTCGGGAAGAAATGGGTTTTCTACATATACCTATGTAGAAAAACGAATAGTACTCTACAAGCTGAAGTTTCAGCTATTGAGAAATCAATTAGTGGGATTTTCAGTTTAATACCGAATACTCTTATAAAAACGTTTTTCTCCATAATTCAGGGAACACTACACTTCTTAATACATCGGGATAAATTTAGAAAAGCTAGGAATAAAGGGTTATTCTTATCAATGCTAATTCTGGGTAAGGACCAGTTGAAAGAAGTTATTGACGAACTCGAAGAACACTTCAATAAATGTAATCAATATTACCTGGTTATTATAGATCCTCTGGAGAAGCCTGTTTTAACTAATTGCTATTCAGTTGATTATGAATGTGGTGTGAATGAGATCAATGTAGATATTCTAAAAAACATTTATGTATTGCTGGATAAACTATAGTATTACCACTCTTCTTCCTCCCACTCCTCTTCTTCCCACTCTTCCTCTTCCCACTCCTCCCATTCTTCCTCGAACCAGACCATATCTAACCCTCACTAATAATGTTGTTTTCAAACATAAGTTAAACGAATGGAGTATATATTCTTTTTGTTTAAAACCTTATTTGGAGCGAGTACTTTACTGGAAATAAATAACGTGTAGATGATGAAAACAATAGATATGATGAAGACGATTATGGAAAGGGCGATGAGTAGCCAGATTGGTGATTTACCGAAACATATTGGTATAAAGAACACGACTATACAGAACGCAGTAATGGATTCTCCAATAGTTGTTGTTACGAATAAGATTAAAGACGCTACTAGAATGAGTATGAAACCGCTGATCACCAGTAGAAAACCAATTTTTAATTGTTTCATAAAGAAACCCTTAAACTAATTATTGTTAGTAGTAATGCTAATACCGTGAGAACAATAGCTAGGATAAGAACGATCTTCGTTATCTTTATCGACGTGCCGAAAACAATCGGTATAGGACCTATGATAACGACGCCTCCAGCAGCCGATTCCTTCGCTTCTCCAGCTCTTCTAATAAAGGAGACTATTACTATGATAAATCCTAGTACAATTAATGTTAAACCAATTATTAGTAGAACGGTGAACGATAATATTGGTTCATTAAAAATCAATTAAATCACCATCAAATCGGTTCCATAAACTCCTTTATCTCATATTACGCTCTTATAGTTTACAAAACCAAAAATTGCACTTCTATAGATGAATAAGCTAAATAACTGTTTGGAAAACGCTATGCTTATAGTTAAGTATGTGTTCAAC
>Ga0105162_1000298_pt1 | contig 33375 bp, 30 predicted proteins | sample JNZ201metaG_FD_81532 | JGI IMG/M metagenome (GOLD analysis project Ga0105162, IMG submission 81532) | Hot spring microbial communities from Jinze hot spring, China to study Microbial Dark Matter (Phase II) - JNZ 20120812A | ecosystem: Environmental > Aquatic > Thermal springs > Hot (42-90C) >...
AAGGATAGATGTGATGGTAAGCATGCATTAATGCTTAAAATCAATAATATACATACTAAACAAACATGGATAAGGAAAATAAAAGCTAAGAATTCATAGAAGATACAATACCAAAATAGAGGTGATAAAACATGCTTAAGTTAACAAAGCCCATCTTTATCTATTTTAATTAATGCAGAGTTACCCTCATTAAAGGGCTAACTCATCATTTTTCAGCAGCGTACCCTTAATTCATTGGGTTTAACCATAGTTACCTAGATACTAAAGCTTAAAAGCTTTAATACCGGTACTACAACTCTACGAACTCTAGATGTGAAAGCATATATAGCTGATGAACCTAAGTCACAATATAGATACTGCTTTCTAGTATCTTAGTGATTAAACAGAATAGCTATGAACTAGTCTACTGGTTGACAAAAAGATATTTAAGCTTGTACTTGTATACAAGTTGGGGTTTGAGTTGAGGAAAACATTAAAAATATCCCTAGTAGCTCTGTTTGCTGCTTTAACTATGATTTTAACATTAACTATTCAGATATATATTCCAGCAACTAAAGGATATTTTAATGTTGGTGAAGCTATGGTTTATCTATCTGCGATTCTTCTTGGACCATATTTAGGTGGGTTTGCTGGTGGTTTCGGCTCATTTTTAGCTGATGTATTTTCAGGATATTACTATTTTGCTCCAGGTACTTTTATAATTAAATCTGTTGAGGGTTTTATTGCTGGATTAATTTATGTGAAGCTTAAATCGCTAAGTAAAGTTTCTCATCGAACTGTTGTGTTTACGTTTTCAATTATTCCATCACTAGTACTTCTTACAGCAAGCTTAATCTATTATGGTGATGTATTGGAGCTTAACTTTAACAGTTTAGGTTTTGGAGTAGTTCAGCCATTATCAACTTTAAGCCTTAGCTTTCCATGGTATGCATGGCTTATGCTTTCAATAGCCATATTTCTAGCTCTTCTGTATCTTGGGTTTAACATTGAACCTGTAACATGGGTTATAGTTCTTAGCTGCCTAGTTGGTGGTTCATTAATGGTTTTAGGCTACTTCCTCTATGAGTTCTATATTTTAGGATATGGATGGGCCTCTATTGTAGAAGTTCCATTTAATATAGCTCAAGTAATAGTTGGATTATCTATAGCTGTAATATTTTCAAAACCTTTAATAAGGGCTTTGAAAGCGGGTTAATGGTGTTTTACTTGAGGTTAAGTATTGGTAAGCCACCACTAAATATTATTAGAGATGTTGTCTATAAGTATCTTGGAGTTGAAGATTATAGAGTTCTTGTTGGTCCATCTATTGGTGAAGATGCAGCCATAATTGATCTTGGTGACCATGTTCTTGCTGTACATAGTGATCCTATAACTGGTGCTGTTAAACATATTGGGTGGCTTGCTGTTAATATAGCTGCTAATGATATAGCTTCTAGAGGTATTAGTCCACGTTGGCTTTCACTAACGTTACTTCTACCTGAAGGATGCTTACTTAGTGATCTTGAGGACATAATGAGGGATATTGATCGTGCATGCAGGTACATAGGTTTAACAGTAATCGGTGGGCATACTGAGGTTACATTAGGGTTTTCAAGACCAGTAATTATATGTACTGTTATTGGTGAAGGATTGAGAAAAAACTTTGTTAAAACTGGTGGTGGTAGAGCTGGAGATAAGCTTATACTAACGAAGGGATGTGGAATTGAGGGAACAGCTATATTATCTTATGAGCTTGAATATAAGTTGAAAAATCTTATCGGTCTAGATATTGTTGAAAACGGGAAAACATTCTTCAACTATATAAGTGTTGTTAAGGAGGCCCTGAAAGCTGTAGGTTCTGGTGGGGTTACGGCGATGCATGATGTTACTGAAGGAGGTGTTGCTACATGTATTCAGGAGATGGCTTTAGCATCTAATCTTGGAGTTATAGCTTATGAAGATAAAATGATAATAAAGCGTGAAACAGCTGAAATATGTAAAGCTCTTAAAATAGATCCACTTATGCTTATAGGGTCTGGAGCTCTTTTGATAGCTGCGAAAAGGAATTATGCTGAATCTATTGTTAAGGATTTAATGGATGAGGGTATTGAGTCATCAATAATAGGTGAGCTAATAGATAACCCCAATATTAGGGTAGTGAAGAGGATTAATGGTGAAATTTTAAATCTCAATAATCAGTTGGAAGAGCAGCTATATAAGGTGGTAGAGTTCACTAATGTTTAAATTTGTTTAGTAGTAAGTAGTATAGTGCACATATTGTTTTTGCATCCCTTATTTCTCCCCTCCTCACCATCTCAATAGCCTCATTAAGACTAATGGCCATTACACTCTCTATTTTTTCACCTATTTCTGGTTTAGCTCCCCCTTTTACAAGCTTCCTAGCTATGAATAGATGTAAAACTTCCTCACTATATCCAGGTGCAAGGTAGAATTCAGCGATTTTAAATATTTCACCCGCAATGTAACCTGTTTCCTCTATTAGCTCTCTGTAGGCACATTCCTCAGGTTTCTCTCCATTCTCTATTGTTCCTGCTGGAACTTCAATAAGTTCACGTTTAACAGCATATCTATATTGCTTAATCATTATGATTTTTCCACTATCTAAAATTGGTATAATTGCTACTGCTCCAGGATGCTCAACTATTTCCTTCATATATTGTTTACTAACAGTTTCAAATTCATCTACTCTAACATTAATGATTTTACCTCTATATACATATCTAGACTTTAAAGTCATAAGTTTACTATAAAATACAATTATTTATTGTTAACTAATATCTAGTTAACTTTTAAATGTTAAATTTATTTAACTCCTTTAGTTTTATTAATGCATGAATATATTTACTAGCTTAATTTACGAGTTGCTCTATGCAGTAATACTGTTTGTTTGGGTTGCTGCTGTGGTTTTACTAGTATCGAAGAGGTTTTATGAAGCTATTGTAGATAGGGTTTCACATAGCGTTGCTGTATACTATAATAGGAAGCTTATACATATTCTCACTGGTGCTTTAGTAGCTGTTCTTGTACCTTATCTCTTCACAACACCTATACTACCATTTATATTCTCAATAGTTTTAGCTGTATTTACCTATCTCCCACATAGAAGGGGTAAGCTATTTTACTGGTTTCAAACTAGAGATAACGTTTATGAAGTTCATTTCTGCATTACATGGGGCTTAACAATAGCGTTAGCATGGATTGTTTTTAGAAATTACTGGTTCGGTATTGTTCCAGTACTTTTTATGGCTGTCGGTGATGGTGTTACTGGAATTGTTAGAAATATGCTTTTTAAAAGGAGAACTAAATCTTGGTGGGGTAATTTAGCAATGCTTACAGTAACTCTACCAATTGGAGCTGTATTTGGCTACGCTGGCATTATTGCAAGTATTATATGTAGTGTTATTGAGCATTTTGAGTGGAGGTTTATAGATGATAATGTAACAGTTCCATTAACAGCCTTTCTAATAGTATATCTGTTCAATACATATTGTCCCAAAACCCTAACAGTTTAGTATATTAAGTTTAGCTATATTTATAAATAGCTTAATATGCTATGTTAAGATTTATTAACTATTTCTATAGATGCTGTTAGTGTATTAATATGGATCTCAATCCAATATTCTACCCGGAGAGTATTGCTGTTATTGGAGCTTCCTCAAATCCTGGTAAGCCTGGAAACATTGCTTTGAAGGCTTTAATCGAATCTAACTTTAATGGAAAAATATATCCTGTTAATCCAAACTATAGTGAAATCTTAGGGTTTAAATGTTATTCAAATGTTTTAAGCATACCTGAAAGTATTGATTTAGCTATTATTACAATACCTACACATATGGTTTTAGATTCTGTTAAGGCTTGTGTTTTAAAAGGGGTTAAGGGAGTTGTTATTGTAACTGCTGGTTTTAGTGAAGCTAGTAGTGAGGGAGCTGCTCTAGAGGCTGAACTTGTTAAAGCCATTTGTGGATCCAGTACTAGAATTATAGGTCCGAATTGTATGGGTATTTACTGTTCATACTCTGGAATATCGTATGATCCAAATCTACCGAGAATTAAAGGTGAAACATCATTTATATCTCAGAGTGGAGGATTAGGTATTGCCTTTGCATCCCTACTATCTAGTAGAGGCTACGGACTATCAAAGATTGTAAGTTCAGGTAATGAATGTGACTTAAAATTTGTAGACTATCTTGAATATTTCGAGAGTGATGATACAACACGTGTTATTGGAGGATATGTTGAGCAGATAAGAAGTCCTAGAAGATTTATTGATGTTGCTAAGAGGACTTCATTTTTAAAGCCTCTAGTTTTATGGAAGGCTGGAATACATGAGTCAGGTAAAAAGGCTGTTTACTCACATACTGGTGCTCTTGCTGGCTCTGATGAGATATATAATGCTGTTTTCAAGCAGGTAGGCGCTATAAGAGCTTATAGCTTAAGAGATCTTGTAAACTACATTATAGCTTCATTAACAATTCCAGATTTTAGAGGAGTCAATATTGGTGTAGTTACAGGTCCTGGAGGTATTGGTGTAAGTATTGTTGATTCATGTGAAGCAGTAGGGTTTAAAATACCTGAGCTATGTATGGAGACAAGGAGAAGGCTAAGAGAAGCTCTACCATGGTTTGCTAGTGTTTCAAATCCTATAGATATGACGCTTGCGGTTGTTGAAGATATTAAGCTTTATAGTGAATGTGTGAAAATAGTTATGGAGGATGATAATGTAGATGCTGTTATTATAGGTGCTCCAGGGCTTTTTAGAGTTGGTGAGTTTACAGATTTGATGATAAGGTTAAAGAATGATGTTTGGAAACCCTTTATTATTGTCTGGAGTTTTATGAGAAGTGATATTGAGGAGGCTTTTAGGAGGCTTGGAGAAGCTAAAATACCTGTATACTTCATGCCTGAAGATGCTGCTAAATCTCTAATAGCAATTAAGAAATATGTTGAGTATAAAGATAGATTTAAAAGTATTCTATGATTTCCATACTTCTAAATCATTCAAAATGTAATTTATACATTTATGCATGCCAAATTTGAATTTTTTACCTAGTTGTTATAGGAGTGTTTATAAGTATGTCCTGCTGAGATGGATAGGATTTGAAATGTTTGCTGTATTCCCAGGATGCACCCTGGAGAAGTATAGTGGTGAGTTAAAGGAACCGTTAATTAGGATTTTAGAGTATTTAGGTATTGAATGGATTGATTTAGGTAGTAGATGTTGTGGTATGCCCCTACTTCTTTCAGGGGATAGTGAAGGTTTTAGAGAAGTTATTAAGAGTAATACTGACCACTTCAGAAATGTATCGGTATTGATTACTAGTTGTGCTGGATGTTTTAGGGTTTTTAGAGAGCACTATAGTGGCTTCATGGTTAAGCATTTATCACAGTTTATTTTGGATTTAGGGCTTAGTAGTTTTCCATGTAAGGTTAATTTAAAGGCTATATATCATGATCCATGTGAACTTATACATTGTGGGGTTACTGAGGAGCCTAGGGAATTATTGAAGAGAATACCTGGATTAACTCTCTTCGAATTTAGACTTAATAGGGGATCTTCAACATGTTGTGGTGGTGGAGGATTGGTTAAAGCTGTCTTTCCAAGTTTAGCTGTTGAAGTTGCTTATGAAAAGATTTTAAGAGAGATTCCTCAAGATGTTGATGCCATAGTTTCCTCCTGTCCTTTCTGCTATCTTAACTTTAAAGATTCTTCCTCAATTTATAGTCTAAATATTAGGGTGTATGATATTATTCATGTATTAGGTATGGCCTTAGGTGTCTTATAATGCTTGATGATGTTTTCCAGACTTATAAGCTAAGACTCTATGAGGCTATGGATAATAGCTTTATTAGAACTGCTTTAAGGAGAGCTGTTGACTCCTTCAGGATTAATAGGGATAAAGCTCTTAAACGATATAGTGATGTTGAGGATAAGCGTTTAAAGCTTATAGAGGTTAAGGAACATGTTTTATCAAATCTTAATAGCTATGTTAAGCAAACAATGGAGTCTATAGAGTCTAATAATAGCTATGCATACTATGCTAGAAGTGCTGGTGATGTATTGAAGATTTTAGATGAAATTGTTGGATCAGATAAGGTGATTGTAAAGTCTAAGTCGATAACATCTGAAGAGCTGAATTTAAACCACTATCTTGAGCTTAAGGGAAACACTATTTATGAAACTGATCTTGGCGAGCTAATAATACAGCTTTTAGGTTCGAAGCCAATGCATATTTTAAGTCCAGCAATTCATGTTCCTAAGGAGAAGGTTGCTGAATTGTTCTCAAAGATATCTGGTGAAAACCTACAACCAGATATACCTAAGTTAACTATGTTTGCTAGAAGCTTTTTGAGAGATAAATTCTTTAAAGCAGATATTGGAATAAGCGGTGCTAATGCTATTGTTGCAAATACAGGATCTATAGTACTTATTGAGAATGAGGGAAATGTAAGATATGTTTCTAATGCACCTCCAAAATACGTTGTTATTGCTGGGTTAGAGAAAATTCTTCCAACACTTATTGATGCAACAATGTTAGTTGAGGTTGTAAGTAGATATGCAAGCTACTATATGCCAAGTTTTGTTTCAATAATTTCCGGTCCAAGCAAAACCGGTGATATTGAGAAAACACAGGTTTTAGGTGTACATGGACCAAGAGAAGTTCATATTATACTTCTAGATAATGGTAGAAGCGAAGTTGCTAAAGATTCGTTATTCCGTCAAGCACTATACTGTATAAGATGTGGGGCATGTCTTTACGAGTGTCCAATATATCAAATTGTAGCAGGTAACTTTGGATATACATATTTTGGAGGAATAGGAGCTATATGGACAGCCTTTATAGATAGAGAGCTTAACTATGCATCTCTAATAGCGTTTACATGTACTTTATGTGGAAGATGTAAGGTTAAATGTCCAATGAACATAGATACCCCAAAAATGGTTCTTAAACTTAGAGAGAATCTACATAGTATTAAACTAATACCTGAAAGTATTAGGCAAATTATTGAAAACGTTAAAAAGTACGGCTCCCCATACGGTTCAGTTAGTAGCTCTCTATAATTTATAAGCATCTTGTAAATTTAAGCTATTAGTTATCTTCCATTGTAATGATTTTTTAATATTTCCGTTACCTCATCTAAGTTTACAGAACCAAACATATATATCTGTATGTTTAAGTATGGTTGTGAATATGTTAGATATTTGTAGGTTTCAAGCCGCTCAGAAAGCTTTAAACCATGTAAAGAATGGTATTGTTTTGGGTCTTGGTACAGGATCAACAGTAGCGGTATTTATTGAGCTTCTAGCAAAAATGGTTAAGAGTACTGGTTTAAATATTAAATGTGTAGCTACCTCTTATCAATCTGAACATTTAGCTGTAGATTTTGGCTTAAATGTACTCCCCCTTGAATCGTTTAGCTGTATAGATTTAGCTGTTGATGGAGCTGATGAAGTTGATAGTAGAATGGTCTTAATAAAGGGTGGTGGTGCAGCCCTAACAAGGGAGAAGGTAGTAGCATCTATGGCTAAGGAATATATTGTAATAGTGGATTATAGTAAGCTTTCAAGTAAAATTGGTGAGAAGAAACCCGTACCAATTGAGGTTCTTCCGTATGCTTGGCGTTATGTTATGAAGAAAATTGAGAAGCTTAACGGTAAACCATATTTAAGAAGTGGGGGGGAGTATAAGGATGGCCCAATAGTAACTGATAATGGAAACTTTATAGTTGACGCCTACTTTGGTGTAATAAATGATCCTGAAGAGTTAGAATATAGAATAAATTCTATAGCTGGCGTTGTTGAATGTGGTTTATTTGTAGGTCTTGCTAAGCGTATATATGTAGGGTATCCTGATAGAGTTGATGAAATGCTAAAGTAGAATTAAATATTTATAGTGGAATGTTGATTGCTAATTTAGAGTTCTTTTATATTCTTCCATTACGAGATAAAGAATATATGTTGATTTACAGTTTTCTAGTTGGTGTTTTTTAAGTTTTTCTCTAAGATATTTTGTATATTTCTTCCATTCACCTGGAGGGGTTTCAGATATTTTCCTTATTGAGTTTTCAACTTCAAACCTTAAATCTCCTATTGTTACTTCCCTATTTATACCTATAGCTTTTTCAACTTCCTCTAGTGGCGCTGGCTGAATGTTTAGAGTTTCTATTATGTTTTTCTTTACATCAATAATTTTTCCTTCTAAATGTAGGGATTTCAGTATAAGGTTTAATGTTTTCAATCCTGAATTTAGAAGTGCTTTAAGTATTGAGTTCCAGTCATATACTAGTACTGTATAGTCCTCATTAACTATCTTTGAAACTTCTATATCAAGCTGATACGTATCTTCTAAGTGGCTGAAGTCTCTATCTATTACTATTGATACTTCATCCTCACCATTGAATAACCCTATACTTATAAGTCCTGTATTTGCATCTTCAATTAATGGTATATAGTTTATATCTATTGATGCTTTTCTTAATGCTTTTGATGGTTTTGGGATTGTTAATTCTAAGTCTTTAAACTTTATTGGTATTCTTTCCTTAACCAATATGTAGTCTATGGCTTTTAATGCAGCTCTCTTAATTTGCTCCCAGTTAAATCCTTGGGTTATAAGGTCTGAGTATGCATACTCGTCAAATAGCTTTATTAAAACCTCGTCTAGGTCTTCAGGTCTATATTCTTCAATAATTCTCCTAATGTTAAGCCAATTTATACTCTCTATTAATCCTGCACTTTCAGGTTCGTGTAGACTCATAAGCTTTTTCTCTCCAATCTTACCTAAATCGTACATTATAGTTTCAAACGGTATCCTTAGTTTCTTCCTTAATACAACCATTACCAATGCTAATCCTATTCTTAGTAATGTCAGGTTTTCATCTGGTTCAAGCTCGTAGAGCGATCCATAAGTGAAGTCAGAATATTTACCGTAGGTTGCTGTTGGAACCAATATGGTTTTATAATCTCTAAATGTCAAGGTTTTATCATTTATTCTTTTAATTCTCGGTTTACTACTTATAACTCTCCAGATAACTCTATTAGGTATCTTAATATATCTTCCAAATCCTTTTCTAGGAGGGTAGACTACACATATAACTTCTGAATGTATTCTACCATGAGCGTAGTCTCTAGTTATTGATGGTTCTTCACCCCATTTAATTTTTGCTTCCTCATATTCCTCTAAGGCTTGAGCTAGCTGATCTCTTTTCCATAATGTTTTTTCACTAATCTTCTCTTCAACAACTGCTGTTACAGTTCTTCCAGTTCTTCCACCAATTCTATGTTCAGTAATAATTCCATCAGATGTATAGTCTATACATCCTGGCTGAAACTTCTCAACGAGATCGCAGTGCGATATTTCCTCTAGGTAGTGTTCTCCATTGTCGCTAATCATAGCTCTATTAATACCGTAGGGTGGTGCAAACTCATAAAAGTTTAGATTTATCCATGTTTCTCTACCCTTTACTGTAAGTTCGCCATTATGTATTATATTCATATCTTCAAGAAATTTATACTCCTCCAAGCTAAGCTTATGCTTAAATTTTGGAGATATGTATTTTAATAATGCTTCAAATAGCATTATGTACTTGTTTTTAGGGTTTATAATTACCTTTTCTAATGGTAGTTGAAGCCATGATCTTAATGACTCCACACCTCTAGAGAGAATATCTCTATCCCATCTACTACCTGGTAGAATTACTGTTTCAGAGAATTCAATACTTCCTCTTCTACCTTTACGTCCCTCTCTCTGGTAAAATTCTCTAAGGCTTTCAGGTAATCCAACATGAACTATTCTTACAATATCTCCAATATCAATTCCCTGGCTTAAAGTTCTCGGTGAGATTAGTATCTTAATTTTACCTACTCTAGCTTCATCCTCTATTCTCCTTCTTAAATCCCTTAACAGTAGATGGTGATGAGCTGCAATACAGTCTTTTAAACTATCTGGTAAGTTATTTCTTAGTCTTCTAGCTATTTCTTCTGCTCTAGCTATACTCTTAGTAAAGATAAGAGTTACACCTGAATCATTAATGTATTGCTGAATTATTTCTAATGGATCTACTTCTAATGATCCTATATTAATATTTAGTGCCTGCGCTACCTCAATAACTTTATAGTATTGTTCTTTAAATATGCTGTAGTTGTCTAGCGCTTTTAGAATATCCTCCCCAACTCCCTCTCTAATAAGTCGACTTCTTTCAAGTTTTAGCTTCTCCCATAGGGCTTTAAGGTTTCTACCTAGTACAACATATACTCTATTTTCAACCCTGAACGGTAATCCACTAACGATTATTGTTTCTCTATTATTAATACTATTGAGGAATCTTGCAAGCTCCTCAGGATTCTCAATAGTAGCTGTTAGGGTAGCTATTTGAAATTTCCTTTCAGAAATCAGTATTAAAATTTTAATTAGAGAAAGGAGTAAAGCTATTTCTCTAGGACCGTAAAAATCAATATCATCAATAACTAGAAGCTCCATTCTAGATATAAATCCATCTAGAAGTATTCCTTTACTATATGTAGCTATTTTCTTAATTTCATGCATTAGAAAGGCAGGATTTGTAATTAGGATATTCTGTATTGACAGGGTTGATCTCAACTTGCTTCTACCATGGATTTTAACAAGTTCAGTTCTCCTCATAGAGTCAATAGCCATAGCTTTATAGTTAAGAATCCTAGAGTATTCATTAATTCTTCTAATTTGATCATTAGCTAAGGCGAGAGTTGGATATATTACCATTGTTGTAATTCTATGTTTAAATGTATAGAGAAGCCATGCCTCAGTTTTACCTGAGCCTGTTCCAGATTTTAATATAATATTCTTTCCAGAGCTTAAGTGATTGTATGCTTCAAGCTGATGCTTATAGAGTAAGCTGTTACATATTGGTAATCCATTAAATTCAGGAATTAAATCCCTAAACGATACATTAGTGAGAGGTGGACTAACTCTCTCCTCAGTATAGGAGTAATATTCAAATCCTAAGCCTTTAAGTATTAATGATGAATCTAGTCTTCTATTCACATTAATCCTCCAGTCACATATATAGTATTATGCTAACCTTAAATATTCTAATAGTGTAGTGGAGTACTAGATTGATTAGATATTTTAATCTAGGTAAAGCTTATTAAAAGCTTTGCTTAAAATATGTTATGAGAATATTTAATTTACTTGTTTCTACTATTCGTAGACGGGAGGATGAATGTTGCAGTGAACTTTGGGCTTTTCTTAGAGAGTTTGGTGATGAAGATGCTGAAATAAGACCTGCAGGTCCACCAGGATTAGTTACTGTGAAAACTAGTTTAGATCCGTTTCTCGTTGTTAGGAAATTTAGAGAAATTCTTGATGAAAGACCTTGGGAGCTGCGTTACACTCTTAAAGTAGTACCTATAGATTTATGTGTTGAAACCGATCAGGATAAGATTAAGGAGGCTGTTTCAAAACTTACCTCAAAAATTGATAGGAATGAAACCTTCAGGATAACTGTTAATAAGAGAATAAGCGATATTGATACTATGAGTTTAATAAGGTATGTTGCTGAAGTAGTAGATCGTAAAGTTGATCTTAAAAATCCAGATAAAATAGTTCAGATAGAAATTATTGGTAGTACTACTGGAGTATCTGTTTTAAAGCCTTCAGATATACTTTCAATACAGAAAGCTAAGGAAGAGACTAGAGCATATTAGTATTAATTATTTTTAGACTTAAAATTCGGTATTACCCCATTTAACCTTCCTAGTCAACTCATTAAATGCTTACATTAAGATAATACTATTAAAATCTCTTCACTTAATCAACCATGATTTTAGAGGATAATATCTTCAAATAGGTAATCGGCGAACTCCTGGATTATCTGTTTATATTTAGTTAGTCCTACAACACATACTTAGTACAACTGAAATATTCTAATACTTAAAGATTTAATCCATATTAGAAATCGCTGAAGCAGCCATTTACTAGTAGAATTTAAATCTTTAAATAAATGCTCCAACTTAGTATTTTATGGGTAGAGTTAAATGTATTGCAACTTTAGGTCCAGCTACTAGTGATGTTGAGGTTTTAGGTAGAGTTGCTCTATATGTTGATGGTTTTAGAATCAACTTTTCACATGGCTGTGAGGATGAGTGGAGTAAATATATTGATACTATTAGAAGTCTTGAAGATAAGCTTAGAAAGCATTTTACAATTATTGGGGATCTTCAAGGTCCTAGTGTTAGAATAGGATTAATGAATACATTACAGGTTTCAAGTAATAGTATTGTGTATTTTAAGTATTGTAGTAACTGTAGTGATGGAGTACCTGTTCCAAACCGTGAGTTTTTCGATGTTATTCAGCCTGGAGATATAGTGTTAACTGATGATGGCCGTCTTCAGTTAGAGGTTAAGAGAATTAATGGAAGCGGCGTTGAAGCATTAGCTTTAACAAGCGGTTTCCTGAAGAGGGGGAAGGTTCTTGTAGTTAAGGGTAAGGAGTATAGTTTCCCATCAATTACTGAGAAGGACTATAATTCGTTAAAATTTGCTGTTAATAAGGATTTAGACTATATTGCTGCAAGCTATGTTAAGTCTCCAGAGGATATTAAATGTATTAGGGAAATTCTTAGTAAGCTTAATTCACTAAATGTTAAGGTTATTGCTAAGATTGAAACAAGGATGGCTATATTAAATATTGATGGAATCATTAATGAATGTGACTATGTTCTTGTAGCTAGAGGTGATCTTGGACTTCACTTTAACCTTGAAGATATTCCAAGCATACAGAAGCTAATAATCGATAAAAGCATTTACTACGGTAAGCCAGTAATGGTTGCAACCCAACTTCTTGAATCAATGATTGAAAACCCTATACCAACTAGAGCTGAGGTTGTAGATATATATAATGCTGTTCTTGATGGGGTTGATGCCCTACTACTAACTGGGGAAACTGCTGTAGGGAAATATCCGGTGGAGGCTGTGAAATGGCTTAGAAAAATATCTGAAAAATCCGATGCTGGACTTCAAACTATTAATAGGGAAAATTTAAGTCTGGAAAGTGTTAAGGATAAGTTTGCTCTAGGTGTTATTAGGCTTGCTGAGGATATAAATGCTAAAGTATTAATATATACTAAAACAGGGTTAACAGCTTTTAGAATGGCTAGATTTAAGTCTAAAGCTGAAATTTATGCTTCATCATCAAGTCTAAAGACCATAAGACAGCTTAATATACTACATAATGTTAAACCATTCTATGTTGAAGCTAAGGATTATGAAGATGGATTGGAAATTTCATTGAAGAAGCTGAATGAGCTAGGCTATGTTTCAAGAGGAGATATGGTAATATTAACTTATGGATTACGTGATACTCCAATACATTACGTTAAGATAATATCGATAGTATAGATTCTATTCTCCAATTACTTCATCTTCATCAAGTATTAGCCTCATCGTATCCGCATCGGGAGGCATTTGATCGAGAAATTGTTCTGCTGCTCTCCTTGGGTCATGACTTCTCACTATATATCTCCCAACAACTATTATGTCTGCTCCTCCATTAAGTGCTTTTATAGCTGTTTCAGGTGTTATGCCTCCTGCAACAGCAACTTTACATTTAAACTCATCCTTAATACCTTTAATATCACCCCATTCTGTTTCAGGTTTTAATCCTCTCTCAGCTATTTCCCTTTCAACATCAACACTTCTATGTAAAACAACTATATCAGGCTTTATTGATAATGTTTCAAGTCTAGCTTTTACGTTTTTAACCTCCATCATATCTAAAACAGCATATATCCCCTGCTTCTTTGCTTCTTGTATTGCTCTTTCAATAGTTGCTTTTGAAGCTACTCCTAAAATACATACAGCATTAGCTGTAGCATCAGCTGCCTCTTTAACCTCCATTCTTCCAACATCCATTGTTTTAAGATCAGCTATTATAAATGCATCTCTTCTATACTCTCTTATTTTATCAACAACACTATATACTCCATAAGCCTTAATCAACGGGGTTCCGGCTTCATATATGATTCTCTCTCTTACTGGAAGCTCTTTAATGATTTTTTCAACCTGCTCCAGTGAGTCTATATCTAATGCTACTTGAAGATACGGTGGATTCCATAGTTTCGAAATTTTGAATCCCATTATTGGATGAATAGCTCTATCCTTTTCTCTAAGAACTTTTAATGCATCAGGATATCCTTGAAGTGCTCTTCTAATAGCTAGTTTTGCTGCTCCATAGTTATATTGATATATCTTCCTATAGTCTTTAGCTTTAGGATGTACAAATACAGATGCTATAATAACCCAGTCTTCACACTTATCCATGGGTATAATCCCCTCCTCAACAGCATCAGCAACAGCCTTTGCAACTGCTGCTTGTGCTGGACCGAATATCTTATTGGCATCCTCAAGGCTTTTAACAGTCACCTTCGGGATTACTATGGTGCTTGGTTTAACAGCTAGATTAGGTCTAATAACAGCTAGGAGTGGTGTATGTCCAGCTGAAATGTTTGTTAAAGCATTTGTAAAAGCTATACCTGCAGGCCCATTTTTATGTCCAATAATTAAATCTATATGTGCTACTTCATCACCAATACCTATAAGAGCCTCCCCAACATAAAATGCCTCCTCCCTATTCATAACATCACTAAATTATTTATTCTACAGGGATTATAAATCTACTCATTAATGTACAGCTATAGTAAAGTTTAACAGTATGGTTTTAGCTTAATTAGTAATGGTATGTCTTGGATTCATTATTTAAATGCTTCAGTATTTGTGGTTTCACTAGGTCTTGCAATGAGTATGTATATGATACCGATTTACGCTCAGTATTTCGGTGCATCCTATTCTGATCTCGGATTTTTAGGTCTTACCCGCTCATTACCCTACATGGTAATACCCCTAGTTGCAGGCTACTTTTCAGATAGACTTAATAGGATTTTCATATATTTTATTAGTATAGCTGTAAACTCATTATCGATGCTTATCTTATCGTTTTCAAAAACATTAACATACATATATGTTGCTCAGATACTTGGAGGTATTGGTATATCCTTCTTCTGGCCTATTGCCGAAACCATTCTTTCTGAAATTAATGATTCTGAAGAGAGGATTAGAGCATATAGTCAGTATAATATTTCATGGTCTTCAGCCTTCCTTATAGGCCCACTTATAGGTGGTGTTTTAACACAGTTTTTAAATCTTAAAGACTTGTTCATGTTTTCATGCTTGATAATCGTATTATCTACAATACTTGTTGTTATGATTAGTGGAAGATATAGGTCCATAAGGACTTTACATAGTAGTGGACTTGGCTTTAATCTTAGTCTTACTAGAATATATTGTTCAATCATTCCATATAGTATGGTTTACGCATCTACTGTCTACATTTTTCCCGGATATGCTAATCTACATGGATTAAACGAATTTCAAATAGGTGTATTATTTACTATTTTCGGACTAGCTAGAATGATTTCTTACTATCTTACACCATACATCGCTAAATTTAATCTATCTAAACTTCTACTTATCATATCACTACTTATGTTTGGATCAATGATGCTTATAGGTTTACTTCCTAGAACTTCTATATTTATTATTTCATTATTTATGCTTGGATTTTCCTTAGGATCATTTTTCCCATTAACTCTTAACATGATTTCAAATAGATTACCTTTAAGAGGTCTTGGTTTTGGAGTTGGACTTTATGAAGCGATTTTTGGCTTTGGCTTTACAATAGGTCCTTTACTAAATGGTATGGTAGCAGATATTTTTAATCCTGAACTATCATACATTATAATTGGCTTTCTAGCATTACTTATAATTCCACTAGTTAGTGGATTTAAGGATTAGTTTGGTTTTTAACTTGTAGGTATTATAATTGTCCATGTAGGTTATAGTGGAGCAACTTAAAATAGATATAGTACGTTACTGCTAGATTTTAATCTGTTTTCCATTTCTAATATCAATGAGTTTAACTTTACCGTTAATATGTGTTGCTAATACTGGTATACCCCCAGCTTTTAATGCCTTAACTAATAGATTTCTCCTCTCCTCCTCATCAATGAAGTTATTCCATTTACACTGTATTAGCATTATTTCTCCATTTCTAACAGCTAATAGATCAAAAACTCCTCTACTTCCTCTACTACGTGTAACAATCCATTCTCTAGCTTCAAGTTTACGTTTAACATAATGTTCAAATGCTCTACCTTTAATATATGGGGAAGCCATTAAAGCACCTTAAATTCATATTCACAATATCTTGCTATAGGACATGCTTTACACTTAGGTTTTCTAGCTTTACAGTATTTTCTACCGAGAAGTATGTGTAGTAGATGTACTTCAAGATATTCCTCCGGTTTAAATAAATCTATGAGTTTTCCTCTGATTTCCTCATAATCTGCTTTACTATTAGCGTAACCAATCCTCTTTGCCACTCTCATTAAATGTGTATCTATGGGTATTGTATATCCCCCCTTTAAGAATAGTATTAAAACATCCGCTGTTTTCGCTCCTACTTGAGGTAACTTCATAAGTTCTCTTCTAGCCTCTTCAGGTGGAAGTTCAAGTATTTTACTGAGATCTCCATCATATTTCTCAATGATTTCCATCGATATTCTCCTTAATGCTTCAGCTCTTCTTTTATGGATTCCTGCAGGCTTTATGATTTCTTCTAGTTTTTCTATTGGTGTCTCTATAATTTTCCAGGGAGTTATATCAACCAGATTATTAGTAAGATTTTCAAAGGCTTTTAAACTATTTCTATCACTTGTATTTTGACTTAGAACTACAGCTATAAGTAGTTGAAATGGGTTTTTAGACTGTATAGCCTTTAACGCTATAAACTCTTCAACATTAAATTTTTCAAACTCCACTCTTAAAGCTTTAAGAATTTTTTCAGCTACCAGCCTATCCATATAATCACAGAATATTAGACTATAGATCCTTATATTTTACATCTATGTATTTAGCTTAGCTGTAAATATGTATCTCCATGTTGAAAGTATATGAAGATTTGGATCAATTAATATCTCAATTTACAAAATAGAAAGAATAAATGTTTACGATTTAGTATAATATTTAATTGTAGGCTGCTTGCATTTATCTACTGGTGTATTAATGAATTACAAGCGATGTTACTGTTCCTCTCACACCCTTAATTCCCTGTATTTTCTTAATAACAATATTTTCCAAATCCTCAATGCTTTCAGCTTCAACTTTAATAATAACATCGTAAACCCCAGTTATAACATGTGCTTCCTTAACCTTGTCAATTTTCCTAGCTTCAAGCATAACTTCAACAGCTCTACCTGTATCAGTATGTATGAATATGTAAGCATGAACACTCATACAAAACCGAAATAATAATACATACACTAATATTTATTTTTTACTAAATTAAGAGGCTTTGTAAACTTAGACATGCTTACCGTCTCCAACTATGTTTTCCGATAAGTCTCAATTAGGGTTGAAATTGACTGTATACTTCTCCTTAAAATCTTTTGAAGAATAAGTATTCCTCAAAAGATTTTATGTTAGACTGATAAATGAATATAAACTATCTTTTTCTATTAAATCATCCATATCATATAGTAAATGATATTATATTCATCAACATACATTTCCTAACCAATACGAATAAATGATGTTAAATCACTGAGTTTATGAATTCATCTACGTACAGTCTCTACAGTTAATAGCTAAATTTACTTGAAGCTACATTTAATAGAAGTTAGTAAAGAGTATAACATAAAATATGAATGGTTTTCTTACCTTTACAAGAAACCATGACAATGAACATACCTATAGTATAAGTAGAAACACAATACTTAACATTTAAAGTCGATAGACTACATCATGCTAACCATAAAGTTTAATAGTGTGCTTCTCTAGATTGCTAAGTGAATGGCTGAATGGATTTGTTAACGCTTGTACTGACTCTAATAATTATATATACTATACTGGTAAGTATTGCTAGTTATAAAAAGCTTCTTAGTAAGTGTAGAAATGTATCTTTCTACGGCCCCTTTATAATGTTGAAAACAAGTAGGGGAAATCAGATAATAGATAGAATATCAAGGTATAAGTTTCCATGGATTATAGCTATGAATATTTTTATAGCTATCTATATTTTATCATTCATTATTGCATTATGGCTTATAATTAATAGCGCTATTGCTAGCTTTAGAATTCCTGCAAGCGCTGCTCCAACACCTCAAATGCTAATCGGTATTCCAGGTGTTAATCCATTCATACCATTATGGTATGGTATTGTAGGGCTTATCTTCTCTGTATTCTTCCATGAATTCAGTCATGGAATTGCTTCAAGAGTTGGTAATATAAGAATTAAGTCTATGGGAATTCTCTTCCTTATTGTTCCACTAGGTGCTTTTGTTGAGCCTGATGATGAGGAGTTAAAGAAGACTTCAAGACTTAGTAGAGTTAGAGTCTATGTTTCGGGACCAGCAGTAAATATAATGTCTTCACTAATATTTCTTCTTATCTTTACCTCTTCAATATCTATGGTTAGCTTTGCTCCTATAGGGGTTGCTGTAGATACTGTTTTTAGGGATTCACCAGCATATAATGCTGGTATTAGACCCGGTATGGTGATTGTAGCTGTTAATAGTGATTACGTGAAGAGCTGGGATGAATTCTTCCAGTTAATGTCTAGGTTTAAGCCTAACGATACTGTTAAGCTACTTGTTCGTAATAGTACAGCTGAAATTATTTTAAATATAACACTTGATGAGAGATTTAAATATACAGGAGTTGAAAGCGATAGAGATAAGCCATTTCTAGGTGTTGCTAATAGGTGGATTAGCATAATATACTCTCTAGCTAATCCATTTAGTACTCTTCCAGAATCCTTTCTTGAGCTTTTAAGACTACCATTTATAGGGCTAGCAGTAATCCAGCCTCCATATCCTGAATTCTACAGTACCCCCATTCCATCAAATATTTTCTGGCCTCTACTAAATACTGCTTACTGGATTTTCTGGTTAAACTTAATGATTGGATTAACAAATGTTTTACCTATAGTTCCTCTTGATGGAGGTTTAATCGTTAAGGAAACTATTGAGGTTATTCTTGGGAAAATATCTTCAAAGAAGTCTATTGAGGAGAGAAGTATTATTGCGTTAAAGGCAGCATACTTTATTACACTAGTAGTAGTTGTAATGATTTTAATGCCAATGATTATTCCTAGAATTCTAAATATTAGTAGTTAGCTAAGAAACTCCTCAATACCTAGTTGTTTCACTCCTCTTACTTGAAGAGCATCTCTTATCCTTCTAAAATCCTCCTCAAGTATTCCTCTAAGTTTAGGATTGTATAATGCTGCTGCAGGATGAAATGTTGGTATTAAATTAATACTTAACCCTAAAATATTAACCCTATAAAGTCTACCTCTAACCGACGATATTTCCCCTACTTTTATTCCTGCTTTCTGCATTAAATATATTGTTGAATGTCTTCCTAGAGTAACTATTACTTTAGGTCTTATTATAAGTAGCTGTCTATCTAAGTATGGTGTACATAATTCAACCTCCTCTGGAAGAGGATCTCTATTTCCCGGTGGTCTACATTTCAATACATTAGCTATGTATACATTACTCCTTGTAAGATTTAAGAATTCACTTATTAATGTATCAAGTAGTTTTCCAGCTGCCCCTACAAATGGTCTTCCCTGAATATCTTCATTGTATCCCGGGGCTTCACCAATAAACATTACCTCAGCATTTAAGCTTCCCTCACCTGGAACAGGATTATTTCTAGCTCTCCATAATTCACATTTACGGCAATTTACTATCTCTCTAATTACCTCCTCCATTTCTACGTATTTACTACTCATAGTAGACACTAACTACGTTATAAATAGTATTACTTAATATAAGTTTTTCAGTATACTATGGTCATGCAGACCTAGATGAAGTAATAATATTTTAAACTTGCAGTCATACCATCTAAGCTATTAGAAATTAGTAATACTGTTAATGTATAAATGTTAGAGTCTTAGTTTCTCCCAGATAGAGACTTTGAGTTTAACCGAAACGTAAGTAGTAGCTTTTATCTACTGGTTTGGTTAAGAATAGTTATGAGGTGTGCAGCTCTATTTTCTGGAGGTAAAGATTCAGCATATGCTATATATATTGGATTAAGAGATGGTTTCGATTTATCATGTCTTGTAGTGGTATCTCCATTATCTAGTGAATCCTACATGTTTCATTATCCAAATATTGACTGGGTACCTTTACAAGCATATCTTATGGGTAAACCTATTATTCGTAGATTTACTTACGGTGTTAAGGAATTTGAACTTAAAGATTTAAGGCTTGCATTAAGACATGCTTGGAGAAAATATGGTGTTGAAGCAGTTATATCTGGAGCTATAAGCTCAAACTACCAGAAAACTAGAATTGATAATATATGTAGAGAGCTGAATTTGAAGTCTATAACTCCGTTATGGGGGATGGAACCTGATAAAGTGTTAAGTGATGAATTGAAAAACGGTATTAAAAGCATAATTACAGGTGTTTTTGCATTTGGGTTTAATGAGAAGTGGCTTGGTAGAGTTATAGATGATAAATGTATTAATGAAATAAAAAATCTAAGTTTAAAATATGGTATTAATCCTTGTGGTGAAGGTGGGGAATTTGAAACATTCTGTATTGATGCTCCAATGTTTAAGAAGAGCATTCAAATAGTTAATGGTAAGAGGGAATGGTATGGAAATCATGGAATATTTAGAATATTAGAGGTTACACTATGCAATCCTAAATATCTTTAATGTTGTAACTGATATTATGTCCTAATATTCTAAGTAGTTCTCTACCCTTTTATATATTCTACCGTGAATTTAGTGATATACTATGTAGAGTGTATTCCAGGGTTAAGAATATGATTCTAATGTTAAGCTATTAAGGTTACTGTGTAATATTTAAAGTTGAAAAGTAAATACTATTTAGGAGTTGTTGATAGTTTAATTAGGTTTAGAGTATTGTAAGGCTGAATTTGATAGGTGGAGTAAATTTAGAAATTAGAGAGTTAATAGAGACCAGTAAAATATTATTATTGATGAATCTAAGAAAATATTGGAATAGTAACATTGTAACATTAAGAGGAGTAGGCTCAGTAGCTAAGTTAGAATTAATATACTATTTGTAGCCTTAAACTCATATAGTAGACTTTGTTTAAATATTAGTGTTTATGAAGATAACCTCTAAAATATATTGTGTTTTCATAGGAGATCGAAGAATATGGATGAATTCTATATGGTATGGAATAACGGTATGATTGTTGGCTTATGCTTAGATATTGATAGATTAGATAGTTAAAATCCTATTCTATGAGGAATATTATGGTATCAGAATTCTCGATGGGGTTTAAAGTATTGTGATGGGAATCAGTATTCTTATTGATAGTACATCATAGCTTTCTAAACTTTTGATAACTTAAACATTATACATTAAAACTTTCAGTAAGAGAATTATAGTGAATACTCATCATTCAGTATAACTATACTTTTAACAATAACATTTCATCTACAATCATCTAAAGGTGAACTTAAGTTACTACGTTACATCTAGTGGCTTTGTTAACTTAAGCATGTTTTATCACCTCTATTTTGGTATTGTATCTTCTATGAATTCTTAGCTTTTATTTTCCTTATCCATGTTTGTTTAGTATGTATGCTATTGACTTCATAAGCATTAATGCATGCTCATTATCGCATTTATTTTTCATGCACGGTATATAGTTATCGAATAATCTAGTTCTATCCTTAATATACTGTATTATTCTCTCCATTAGATTTCTAACCTCTAAACCATACAATTCATGTTTTAATTTTAATATTCTACATGATGCTTTATAATAATGAGCTCCATCACTTAATACAATTATATTAGAACCATAGGTAGTTTTAACCTTTTTAAGGAATTTTAGTGATGTAATTATGTTTGCAACATCGCAAACCCATACATATAGAATCCTCCTCAATAATGGCTCAAACACAACATAAATAACCTTACTCTTAGAACCTACACTTATAATAGTATCATCAACATAAATCCTAACATCCCTCCTATCAAAATCAATAGAAGCTTAAGATAAACCACAATAATATAGATACATAACCTAAAACAATAAAACTAAATATCCGAAGCCATCCTAGAAGAACGAAAACATATATAAGCAACATAACAACTAAAGTAAATGGAGTTCTCTACCTAACAAACTTAACAACTTTAACCATAGATTCACCGTAAACAAGGGAGAGAACTCCCAAATAAATCTAAAGTTAACAAAGCCCATCTAGTTGGGATAAGATTTATATGTAAGTATACAAGTAGTCTCTAGTATACAAGTTTAAACTTTAATAGGTGAAGTTAATGTCTGAACTGAAATCCATCTATAGTATTGCCAACTCTTATGTTAAGGGCACTATTACTGTTAAACGTGGTTTTGCTCAAATGCAGAAGGGTGGTGTTATAATGGATGTCACCAGTGTTGAACAGGCTCAAATAGCTGAGGATGCTGGTGCTGTTGCTGTTATGGTTCTTGATAAGCTTCCAGCTGATGTTAGAGCTGCTGGCGGTGTTGCTAGAATGTGTGATGTTAAAGTTATTGAGGATGTTATGGATCATGTAACAATACCTGTAATGGCTAAGTGTAGGATTGGACACTATATGGAGGCTAAGATTCTTGAAGCTATTGGTGTCGATATGATTGATGAAAGTGAGGTTTTAACTCCTGCAGATGAGCATCATCATATTAATAAATGGGAGTTTAAGGTTCCATTTGTTAATGGATGTAGAGATCTTGGAGAGGCTTTAAGGAGAATCTATGAGGGGGCATCTATGATACGTACTAAGGGTGAAGCTGGTACTGGTAATGTTGCTGAAGCAGTTAAGCATGTTAAAGCTGTTATGGGTGAGATAAGAAAGCTTAAAGCAATGAGTGATGAACAGCTTTTAGATGTTTCCAGGGAGTTTAAGGTTCCGCTTGAACTTGTTAGGGAGACAGCTAGACTTGGACGTCTTCCAGTAGTTAATTTCGCAGCTGGAGGTATTGCTACACCTGCAGATGCTGCACTGATGATGTGGCTTGGATGTGATGGTGTTTTTGTAGGTTCAGGAATATTTAAGTCAGCAGATCCTGAGCAGAGAGCTGAAGCAATAGTTTTGGCAACTGCATACTGGGATGATGTTGAAATTGTTGCTGAGGCATGTAGAATATGTAGTGAAGTTAAGAGTATGCGCGGTATTGATATAAGAGCTCTAAAATCTGAACAATTAATGCAGCTTAGAGGTGTGTAGAGGCTGAAATATTGAAGGCTAGAATTGGTGTTTTAGGATTTCAAGGCTCTGTTACTGAACATGTTGAAGCTGTAAGTAGAGCTTTGGAAAACATTAAGGTTGAGAGTGAAGTCTTAATCGTTAAGAAGGCTAGTGATATAAAATCCATAAACGGTATAATTATTCCAGGTGGTGAATCAACAGTTATAGGTCGCTTAGCAGAGAAATCTGGGCTACTAAGTAGCTTAAGAATTGCTATTCTAAATGGATTACCTGTTTTCGGAACTTGTGCCGGTGTAGTAATGCTTGCTAGGGAGGTTCATGATGCAAAAATTGGTGTAACAAATCAGCCAATTCTTGGCGTTATGGATATTAAGGTTTTAAGAAATGCTTTTGGACGTCAAAGAGAATCTTTTGAAGTCGATATAGTCATACCAAGAATAGGTAGGGAACCATTCCATGCAGTATTTATTAGAGCACCTGTAATTGAAGCTGTTTTAAGTAGTGATGTTGAGGTTCTAGCTAAACTTGAAGATAAAATTGTTTTAGCTCAGCAGAATAATATGTTAGCATCTGTTTTCCATCCCGAACTTACAAGTGATCTAAGACTACATGAATACTTTCTAAAAAAGGCTTTAAGTAGGATAATTTAAATCAATATATTTTTTATCTTAAAATATTATTTTAAAGACTTAACTATTAGAGAATATGAATCGTATAGTTGAGTTTAGCTTTGAGCTTATAGTATGGATTGCTATTGGATCCTTAATTGCTACATTAACCTACACGTTAAACATGTTTACAACGTACTCGATAGATGCTTTAAAGGTTAGAGATGTAGCTAGTAAATTTACTAGAAATGTATTAAATGTATATTGTCTAGAAGGTTTAAAAACTGTTTTCAATCTTGAACCAGGATTTTTAATCAATGTAACTGGTGAAGGTATTTATATTAGCTATAGGAATTATACTGAAAACATTTCATATCTGCTTCCATTAGTCAATACAGTACTAATCGGCGGTAAAAGTTACATTATCTATCTTAATGGTGAAGCTATAGCCTTCAAGGAGGTATTATGATGAATAGTCGTGGCGATATTTTAAGCCTAACATTAACAGTTATTCTATTTATGATTGTTCTCGGAGTCTACATAGGAGCTAAAGCAATTATAAATAATGAAGTTAAAGCATTGATTTCAAGTAGTACAATACTTGATAAGCTTCTAAAAACATACTCCTCAAGCAGATTTCTTACATCTTCTAATAGGTATAACTTTATTCTTACAGACTTCATGAATAATACTCATAGTAACTTTACAGTTCCTATGCTTAAATTTTCAAGTAGTGGTTTAGATATCGTAATTATTGGTTTAGGTGATTAGTTGTCTTCAATATCCTCATGGGATTCAACAATAGCTGTAGTATTAGCTCTAGTAACAATTCTAATACTGATTGCTAATATGCAGAATTTATGTAGGGTTCAGGAGGAGTTAAGAAGCTACGAGTTTAAACAGTTTTTAAATGAAGTTGCCCGTAAAATGATTCTTATCTCCTACTCAAAGGGATATATACATAGAGTTTCTGAGCTTATTGAGCTTAACTCAATAGATTCATTGAGTACAGTTTTAAACAGTATTGCTTCAATATGTCCTAAACAGTATAAATGTAGAATTGAACTGTATTTAAACAATGATTCTATTGCTAATTACGGATTTAAATCTAGAACCTATGGAGCTGCCTATACTCTACTTACTACTTCTCGTGGTGTATTGAAATTGGTGGTTACCGTTAGTTATGAATCGTAAAGCTTTAATATCTGTATGTACAACCTCTCTCTTAGTAGTATCTCTTCTCTTCTATGTTAGTGTTATAAATAATGTTAAATATGAGGTTAATAGTGTGTATGAAGGGTGGTTTTTAAGATTTCTTGATGATGAATGCTACATTTCTCTGTTTACATTAAATGAAGAGGTTTTCTGGATGATTGAAAGAGATGTTGTGTTAAAGCTTACATTAAGTGAAATTAATGAAGTACCTGGAGTCATAAAGATTAATGATGATGTTATTAGTATTGTTAAAAGCTATTTTCCAGGGAGTTTACATGTTAATGTTTATGTAACTGATGTGGTTTTAAATGAATATATTGGAGGTGATCTTGATCCTATTTTAACTTCATCACTAAATACATATTCCAACATATTAACTGGTGCAATAAACTATAATTTAAAGCTAGAAGTAATAATTATAAAGGATAACTTCACTATTAATCATTCTTTTAATTTGAAAGCTATTCATCCAGCGAGAATGTATTCATTAATTTCACTTCTTAATAAGTTTAATGAACAATTAAGCAGTACTATTAAATCCTATATTTTAACAAATACTTCCATAAATATGTTATCAAGTAAAATACTTATTTTTCTTAAAAGCTTTTCAGAAAACAATTTAAAGAATAAATACTTTGGATTCGATGTAGTGCTAAAAGCCTCTGTAAGCAGGATAGATAATAATCTATATCATGTTTATATCCATATACTTGAAATAAGATTTAGTGATATTCTATACCATATAAAGTATATGGGTTTGAATAGTTTAGCCTCAGTTTCAAGAAGAGGATATAGCTTCCACCACATCGTTAATGATAGTAATGTTGAAACAGGTTCCTTCACTATTAAATACTCATATCCCTAAACTTCATCTATTAGCATTCTATTCCTACAATCTATAAGTAAGGTTTAGCGACTAAGAAGAAAGCTATAATATGTTAAGCTACCACATTTATAAGTGAAATCCATAAACATAAGCTTTAACAGTAATTCTTAATACTTAATTCATAATAGATTCAGAATAGACCTAACATACACTATTCAATCCATAATATATAATGGAGTTTAATTCTACTTTTCATAAAGTATTTTAATGATGTTTACCTAGACATTTTCAACATAAACTTAAGGTATTAAGAGTTTACTGATCTTATATAGTGAGGTAGAAGCATTTGGAAATAATTCATCATACATATGCTACTAAAACGGACCTAGCAACTCAATAAGCTATATGAATTTGTTGTTTATTGTTCATGTTAGCATTAGGAGTTTAGTAGAGATCTTGGAGTTTTAAGAGAGTAATACTATTAGATTAAGATTCTGGTTAGCTTTCTATATTCAGATGTCTAGTTTGGGAGTTTTCTAGAGTTTGAGATTCATAAGGTTTCTAAATACTGTTAGTAAGTAGGTAGATAAGCTTGGGAAGGATAAGTATTAATCAGAATCCTGGTAGAGCTATAAATAATACTGGGATTAGGGTTAATGGTAGAATTACTAGGTTTATGTAGTTATGGATGTTGATAGAAATGAGATGATGGCTATGAAAGCATATGAGGAACATCGCGATATTTAACAATTCTTGTGAAGTATTAAAACATTATGTGGAAACCAAGAGAATAATAGAATAATACGTTATCATTCAGCAAAGAACAATAGTATTCTCAACAATGGGCAATATCCCAAACGATAAGAGAGGAATTGAATAGAACCTATTCATAAAATTATCTATACTACAACCATCTAGAAAGTGATCTTAAGTTACCACATCCACTAAGGCCAGCATAAGACTTTAGTTGTTTAAAGCTTTGATTTCTTAGTAATACATGAAGATATACTATCTGTGCTAAAAGTTTAAATTTTAGTACTACCTTCAGATTTTATGAGGAAGCTATGTATAGTACTTATTTTGATAACTATACTTTCAGCTATTCATGTAAATGCTTTTAAGTATGATATTGTTAGAGAAGTTAATCTAGATGTTCCTGCAGTATCTCAAACTTCTAATGGGTTGATAGGAGTTTTATCTAGATTAAATGTTGTAGTAGCTTATCCTGGCAGTGGTAGAGTCTACTTTAGTGCTACTCCACTAACTGAGCTTGATACACAAGCAACAGCTAGAATAGCTGCTTTAGTTTCCTCCTCAGTTCTTGGAGATGAGTACTTAAGATATGATTTCTTTGTAAGTCTTGAATCCGAATCATTAATTATAGGTGGCCCCTCAGCTGGTGCTGCGATAGCGGCAGCTATGATGGTTGCTATGTTAAATATTAAAGGTCAAGAAGTTACTGTTAGAAGTAATGTAACGCTTACGGGTATGATAAATCCTGATGGAACTATTGGTCCTGTAGGAGGTTTATATGCTAAGATGAAGGCAGCCGCTGAGAAGGGATATAAAGTATTCATAGTACCCTACGGACAGTCCATAGATTATGTTGAGAAAACAATTGTTGAACAGAGAGGTCCACTTAGAATTATTCGAACTGTAAAGGAGAAGGTAGATCTAGTTGGTGAGGGTGAAAAGCTTGGAGTTAAGGTTGTTGAAGCATTAACAATATATGATGTATTTAAATATCTTACAGGCTATGAGTTTAAAACTAAGAAATATATTGTATTCATGCCTGTAGAGGTTAGGGAGAAGCTTAAATCATGGAGTATCAGTCTTCTAGGAGAATATGATAGTTTAATATCTTACAAGTATGATTCCAGGCTTTCAAATGCAGTAAATGAAGCTTCAAAGCTAGCTAGTGAAGCTAGAAGTATGATTGATACTTCTCCATACGTATCTGCTAGCCGGGCATTTTCAGCCTTATGTATAATGTATTATGTTAAGTATGCTGACGAATATCTTAAATCCAGTAATAAGGAGAAATATATTAGTGATTTAATAGGTAATATAAATAAAACCATAATTGAAATTGGATCTATTTTAAACTCTACGATTCCAAGTATTAAATGTATTGAAGCATATATTGGAGCTAAAATAAGATATGCTGAAGCATTAGAAATGTTGAATAATGCTTTAAACGCTATGAGTAGTGGTGCTATATTAAATATGTATGACGGGTGTTTATATTATCTTGCATATTCAAGACAGAGAGCTATTTCAGCTAGGTCTTGGCTTGAATTTAATATAGCTGGAGTGTCTGTTAATCTAACCACCTTGATGAAGTCTTCATCAATACTTCTCTATGAAGCTCAAAGTGTTTTAGGCTATGTTTCCTCACTATATAGTGATATAGGACAATCCTCTCAAATTGTTAATAAAGCCTCTGAAATATATAATAAGGCAAAACAAGCATTCATATCTAGAGACTACTATTTAACAATTGGATACTCAATAGAATCAGTAGCATATTCAACAATAGCTATACATTTAGCATTTACAAGTAGTATTGAAGCAATTATTGATGCTTCATCATCTATTGCAAATAATGCTATCGGAAATGCTATTGAAGCAGATCTAGATCCGGTTTTATCTTTAAGCTATCTTGAACTTGCCCAGTCATCAGTAAGCAATACGGAGAAGCTATACTACTACATACTCTCAGCAACATACTCAAAAACGGCTCTCATAATATCGAGAACTACTAATACAACAGCTTCAATACCTATAGTTACGTATATTGGAGAACCAAATCCCCAAACATCAACTCCACATCCTAAAACATTAACTATAGTACAGAATAGTTTAAGTAGGGAAAGTATTCAGCAAATAATTACTGTAATTGCTATAATTCTACTAATTCTATCAATAGCTGTAGTATATTTATATTCACGATCTAAAAATACTTCTAAATAGATTAACTATTCTATGTAGAAAGCTATTCCTATCTGCTTTTATCTTTACTTCTCCATTATAGAAACCTATATGTGAAATCCTATTCTTCTCAATTTTTAATTTTCCAGCCTTATATAGTTCATTATTTCTCTTTAAATATGCTGTACTAAGTATAACTGTATCTTTACCAATTGATGTGAGTACTCCAATATATTCTACACCATCAACTGTTGTTAAATGTACAGTCATATCTCGAAAAATTGTTAAAACATCAAGAGAGGCTTTCCAATGTTTTTCCAATTCATATTCATTCATTTTCAAATTGACTTCTTCTTTAAATCCATGCCCCTTTAAGTGTGTTTTAAGAACAGTACTACTAAAACATGTAAAGCCACAGTATGGACATACATAACTTCCCTGCCTTCCCTCCATAAAATATTTAAAGCATTAGTAATATATAGGTTTCGATTAGTTTAATGATACTGTCAAGTTATTTTTAGGGGGCTTTGAGAAGCCGCTTTTGGAGGTGATCACCATTAGGTGGCTCCTCAAAGCCCTTGAGAATAGTGGTTTGTTAGGATTAATAGGTTTTCGCTCCAGGGTTAGGGCTGTTCTGCTATATGGCTGGCCTAAGCTATAGGGAGGTAACCTATGTTCTGAGAGTTATTCCATGTAGTCACGAGGCTGTAAGGCTCTTGGTTAGAGGCTGGAATGCGTGACCGTTAACGTTGGGGTTAAGCCTAGGTGTATGGTAGCCGTTGATGGGGCTAAGATTAAGGCTGATGGGAATGGTGATACGTATGGGCTGCTATAGATGTTGATACGCGTGAGCTTCTAGCTATGGGTTTCATGGCGGAGGAGCATCCTCCATGAAGCTTTTCTGAGGAAGGTTCTGGAAGCATGCGTGAATAAGCCCATTATCCTCGTTGATAAGGGTCCTTGGTATCCTGAGGCGCTTCAAGCCCTTGGGCTTGAATGGGTCCATAGAATCTTCGGTGAGGGGAACCGTATTGAACGATGGTTTAGAACTATGAAAGCCAGGACTAAGCACTTCTTCAACAACTTCCCAATAAGGAAAAGCCTATCTTTAAGATAAACTCTTCATAAGGCTCTTCGTCCCATGGTACAACTTCATAAGGCCGCATCAAACCCTAGGAAGACCGCCAGCAATACCGATAACTTGACAGTATCAGTTTAATTCTCTGCATTTCCTCCTTAGCATTTAAACATAAATACAGAAACATTATATCTCTGAATGTATATAGAGGAAATAGCTTTACAGTATATAACATTCCTAGGTCTTACATCTAATAGTAGAATACTGTAAGAATTGTAGTTTCTTTAATTCTTACATAACATTTAAATGACTAAATTTAGTTTAGGCTTTAAACAATCTCAATTATTAATGCTTTACATTATCTTGAAACTAATATTCAGAATTATTTACCTGAAGCTAAATAAATTTAAGTATCTATTGTATCTTATTTATGTGAAAGCTGTTATTCTTGCTGGCGGTCAAGGTAAACGTTTAAGGCCAATTACTGAAACAATACCTAAACCTCTAATTAGAATTCATAGTAAGCCAATTATAGCTTACCAAATGGAGTGGCTTAAAAAATTCGGTGTTGAGGAATTCATAATATGTGTAAGTCATTTAAAGGAGAAATTTATTGAGGAGATTGGAAGTGGTAGAAGCTTTATGGTTAAGGTTGCATATGTTGTTGAAGATGAGCCTCTAGGAACTGGTGGTGGTTTAAAAAATGCTGAGTATCTTCTTAAGGGTGAGGAATTTTTCTATGTTGTAAATGGTGATGTAATCACAAATTTAAACCCAATAGAGCTTCTTAAAGTATTTGATAGCTCTACGGTAGGAGTAATTGCTCTTATACCTCTACCGTCTCCTTACGGTATTGTTAAGGTTAATAATGGTAATTTTGTAAAATCCTTTAGTGAGAAACCTCAAATATTAGATTACTGGATAAATGCTGGAGTTTATGTATTTAAACCAGATATTTTTAACTATCTACCCAATAAGGGAGATATTGAAAAGACAGCTTTTCCGCAGCTTGCACGTGAAAATAAGCTTAAAGCAGTTAAATATCATGAAGTAATATGGAAAAGTATAGATACACATAAAGATATTGAGGAAGTAGAGAAAATAATTAGTACTGGTTTAATATGTAGCTAAAGAATTATTAGTAATTCATTCATATATATTCTAATGGTCTATACTTTAAACTATTTTTAGTTTCCTTTATTCATCTCCATTAAGTATTAATAGAATGTTAAAATATTTTAATAGTTACTAACCAACTTCCTCAATAAATCTTTTGTATCTCTCTAAATCTTCTCTTTTAATACTTGGCTTTATTTTCTTTAAGGCTTCATTAAAGTCTTTTACTTCAATTTTTTCAGAATCTCTTCTTAATGCATTCATAGCTGCTTCGCGACATAATGCTTCAAGATCAGCTCCAGAATATCCATTAGTGTTTTTAGCTATTTCTTCAAGATCTACATTGTTTAAAGGCATATTTCTAGTATGTACTTTAAGTATTTGTAGTCTTGCATTTTCATCTGGTGGTGGAATATAAATTAATCTATCAAATCTTCCAGGTCTCATTAATGCTGGATCAAGTATTTCAGGTTTATTTGTTGCTGCTAGTACAACTATGTTCTCCATAGCTATAAGACCGTCCATTTCAGTTAGTAGCTGACTTACAACTCTTTCAGTAACTCCAGAATCTGAGTATCCAAATCCTCTTCTAGGAGCTATGGAATCTACTTCATCAATAAATACTACTACTGGAGCTGCCATTCTAGCCTTTCTAAATACTTCACGTATAGCTCTCTCACTTTCACCAACCCACTTACTAAATACTTCAGGTCCCTTAATAGATATGAAGTTCGCCTCACTTTCAGTTGCTACAGCTCTTGCAATTAATGTTTTCCCACATCCAGGAGGACCATATAATAGTACGCCTTTAGGTGGTTTTATCCCCATTCTCTTGAATTTCTCCGGCTTCTTTAATGGCCATTCAACCATTTCCCTTAATTGCTGTTTAACATCCTCAAGTCCTCCAACATCATCCCAATGTACTGCTGGAACTTCTACGTAAACCTCCCTCATAGCTGTTGGAATTATTTCTCTATATGCATTCATGAAATCATCCATTCTGACCTCCATCTTCTCAAGTATATGTTGCGGTATTCTTTTCTCCTCAAGATTTATTTCAGGTAAGTATCTTCTTAAAGCCTTCATAGCTGCCTCCCTACATAATGCCGCCAAATCAGCTCCAGTATAGCCATGAGTTATCTCAGCAAGATGTTTTAAATCAACATCCTGAGCTAGAGGCATACCTCTTGTATGTATCTGTAAGATTTCAAGCCTTCCATTCTTATCAGGAATTCCAATTTCAATCTCTCTATCAAATCTTCCAGGTCTCCTTAATGCTGGATCAAGTATATTCGGTACATTTGTTGCTGCTATAACAATAACTTGTCCCCTAGACTGTAAACCATCCATTAATGTTAATAGCTGAGCAACAACTCTCCTCTCAACTTCTCCATGAACCTCCTCCCTCTTAGGAGCTATCGCATCAACTTCATCAATAAACACAATGCTTGGTGCCTTCTCCTGTGCTTCCTTAAATACTTGTCTTAGCCTTTCCTCGCTTTCACCATAGAATTTACTCATTATTTCAGGTCCATTAATAGTTAGGAAGTTAGCATCAGCCTCGTTAGCAACAGCCTTAGCTAGAAGAGTCTTCCCACATCCAGGAGGACCATATAATAGTACGCCCTTAGGAGGCTCTATACCAAGTCTCTCAAAAAGCTCGGGATGTCTTAATGGAAGCTCAACCATCTCCCTAATTCTCTGTATTGCCTCTTTAAGCCCACCGATATCCTCATAAGTAACTCTTGGAACAACTCTAGCTTCTGTAGGCTTCTCCTCTATTTCAAGCTTAGTATCCTCCCTAACAATAACAACTCCTCCAGGTCTTGTTTGAACAACTGTTAAATGTAGTGTCTCACCCCCAAAAACCTGAATTGGTACGATTTCCCCAGCTACTATTGGTTTATCTAGTAGTTTATCTCTAACATAACTTATAAACTCATCATCAACATAGCTTAACCTAACATCAGTAGGAGCTAGGGAGATTACAGATGCATTTTTAACATCAGCTCTTCTAATTGAAACATACTCATTTAAAGCCACGCCTGCATTCTTCCTTAATCCTCCATCCATACGTATAATATTATCGCCTACCTCCCCAGAGCTTAGAGGCCAGGCAATAGCACATGTTGTCTTCTTACCCTTAATTTCAACAATATCTCCGCTACTAATATTAAGCTTCTCCATAACGTTATATGGAATCCTAACAATCTTCCTACCAACATCCCGTTGGTAAGCTTCACTAACAATTAACTTTACTTCTCCAGCCATACTGGAAGTAATAGGATAAGATCTTATAAGCTTTAAATAAGAACCTGAAATTACA
>Ga0105162_1000299_pt1 | contig 33357 bp, 40 predicted proteins | sample JNZ201metaG_FD_81532 | JGI IMG/M metagenome (GOLD analysis project Ga0105162, IMG submission 81532) | Hot spring microbial communities from Jinze hot spring, China to study Microbial Dark Matter (Phase II) - JNZ 20120812A | ecosystem: Environmental > Aquatic > Thermal springs > Hot (42-90C) >...
GCGCATTGCGGAGGTTTCGCGCCTGCTGCGCCCCGTAGGGCCTGGGCCCTTGTCTCAGTGCCCATCTCCGGGCTCCCGCTCTCACGGCCCGTACCGGTTATAGGCTTGGTGGGCCGTTACCCCGCCAACTACCTGATCGGCCGCAGCCCTATCCTCAGGCGGTTCTGGAAGCGTGGTTCCAGAACCCTTTGGGTGAGGGACCATTCCAGGCCTCCTCACCTATCGGGAATTAGCCCCAGTTTCCCGGGGTTATTCCCGTCCTGAGGGTAAGTTAGCTACGTGTTACGGAGCCGTCCGCCGCACCCTCTCCGGTGGCTGGAGGGTGCCGACTCGCATGGCTTAGTCCTACCCCGATAGCAGTGGGGTCCGGCAGGATCAACCGGAGTTGGGAGTGGTCGCAATCATCCAGCATTGCGGGGTTAGTGTTAGGCCCGCCTTAGACCTTAGCTTTATTGGCTAAGGTCCGCATTAATTGTGTCCGCAACTGGAGGTCAATGCTTCATTGGGAGGCGGAATCGCCTCCTTTATCTGCATTGACGCCGCCGTCATGTTGCGGACTCGATATATAGTTGATTTTTTCATACATAAATACTTTTTGTCTGGTGGAGATCGTTTTCTGTGCCTCATAGAAGAACGCTTGGGGGATCCACGTGATCTTGAAAGATGGGATGTATGGGATTACTCAAAGACTTTTTAAAGCTAGAAGTATGTTAGCGGTGGTCAAAATTTTTCTAGAGACTACAATGCTTTATTCATAGGCGTTAATATCTTAGGATACTTCTTGTTATAAGAGGTGTTAGGGAAGTTATTATGTTACTCATCAGAATAAGGTTTGTTACGATTAATGGATAAAAACCTGCTATTGGAATCCCTCGCGCCATTAGCTCGTTATAGACGGTTAGGCTTAAAACAGCATTCGCTAACCCGGATCCACACATAAACGTCATAAAATTCCTATATTTATAGAGATCGCTTTTATAAGTTGAAATCCTAACTGACAAATAGCGAAGCATAATATTGGCTGCTAGAATTGATGCGGCGTAAATAAAGCCCATAAGGTCAGGTACATAAATTAGCCCTAAGAGGACAAAGAAGAAGGCCCTAACTAAGAATGTTATCTCATTCTGAAAGTTCCGAATATTCCCCAAAAGTTTAGGCATAAACTTATTGTCAACCCTTATACCTAAACTCCTCATCTTCTCATAATTTCCGAGCATCATCCCGAAGACTAGGATGGATAGAGCGCCGCTTCCGCCCAGAAACTCTGTTCCAGCGTAACATAAAAGTAGAACCGCGAGTGTAAGCATATAAATATATTCTTGCCCTCTGATAATATTCAATATCTTCACCCAAATAACCCCTATAATCGCTCCAAACATTATGCCAACTGCGAACCTTGCGAAGAGCGAGGACAGAGTCTCTTGAAGGCTAACGGCGCCCCCAAAATATATCTTCATAAATATTATAATCAAGATTATGCTAAATACATCCGTGATTGTTGACTCTAGGGATAGAACTGTCTTTACTTCCTCAGTCACATTCAACTTAGATACTAAGGGTATAACTATGACGGAACCTGTTCCAGCCGTCATCGGTCCTAGTATTAGCGCCTCAATCCAGTTGAGTCCTAAAATTAAATAGCCGAAAAGCGAGACGAAGAGCGTCGCAAAAATAACATAGAGGAAACCTAGGGCTGTAGCCCTAAAACTTTGCGCAAGAACAGCGTAGACCTCCATACTTAAGCCTCCCTGGAAGAGGATTAGTGTGAGCGCTAATGTGGCGAATATTGGGGTTGCTGGCAGTAGATCTTTGGGTGAGAAAAGTCCGAGTAGCGGTCCAAGTATAATACCAGTTAAGATTAAGAGTAGGATATCCGGGAATCCAGTCTTTTTAAATATGACGTTGGCTAGAAAGCCCACAGATACTATTACGCCGGCAACCGTGAACACCATCACGATATCAGCCATAAAAGTTCACTTCTCTTAAAAAATCTTCATCTATAGAAAAAAAGTATTGTGGTGGATCTAATAATGGTTTCCATTACTTAAGAATTCTTGGTGAGGAAATAGAATACTATATTTGGAAAGGCTGCCGCAACCTTACTTCTCTGGCTGTAACTATCTTTAGGGAAGTATTTTTCGGGAAAACCTCTAGGCTACTTGTCATATACCCATCGCATTCTCTCTTTTATCTTATCAATAAAACTTATCAGTTAATAGGTTAATATTTTTAGGTGTTGTTGAACTAATCTGAGAGAGGGCTGACTGATGAGTGTTCCTAGTAAGTTTCGCGGTGTTCTGGATCAGTTTATTGAGGATTTAAAGGCTCGTGAGATGATCTCTGGTGTAGGTTTATTTGGTAGCTGGAGTCGCGGTGATGCCGTTCCAAGCAGCGATGTAGATCTCTTGGTTGTTGAGAATAGGGATCTCGATTATGAATATGTTGAGAGGATTGAGGTGAATAATTGCTTAATAGACTTAAATTATGTGCCTAAGCGTTGGATATTATATAGGGTTCCTCCTGAAATAGATCAAAAACTCTATGAGACAAAAGTTCTATTTGATAAAGATGGCTCATTAACAAGGGCCAAAGATTTAATGTTAAAAGTTTATTGGAGACCTGAAAGGGTTGAGATTAGAACCGAAGCTTATCTCGTAGAAGCTGATACCTACCTTAGCCGCGCAAGACTGGCATTTAATAGGGGGGATTATCAGAGTGCAAAATTTAATTCTATTAAGGGGTTTTGGGCCATTATGAAGATTATAACTGAAATAGGGAGGAAACCAATTTTAGGCTTCTCCTTTATAAGGAATCTGGAATCCGCATCTAAAAGCTTGGGCATGTACGCTTTATATGAAAGTTATATTGAATTAGCGGGTTTAGCGTCTCTTAACAAAGCGAATGCAAAGATTATGCTGGATAAGCTCTCTTCGACATGGAGGGCTATGATGGATTTTATTGCTGCAAATTCCTCTCTATTTAGAAGTATTCATCCTAAAATTAACGCTAAACTCAATTATTATGGGCGTGAAGGGTTTCTTAAAGGTTTAATTGCTAGAGTAAATGATCTTATTGAGGAATCTCCCGTTGAATCAGCGCATTACATGTTCCATGTGTTGGCAGATGCCATTGAAGGATACGCTTTTCTAGTAGCCACAGCCGATAATGTGAGATTTGATTATGCCACAATCCTAAAATATTTGGGTGAATCAAAAAAGTCGCCTACTGAAATATACTATGGAGCTATTGATGTGCTGGGCGTTAAAGAGGTTTCTGGAAGAGAGGTTGAGGAGACACTTAAATCTATAAGTGAGGCTACTCTAAACGTGAGACAAAAGAGGAAAAGCTTAATAAGCCAATTTATATCATAGCGAGCCAGAACATATTTAATGCTTCTAAATGCTTCCAAAAAGAAAATAAATTCCATTTCACCTTAAATATCACAAATATAAGAGGGAAGCCCGGTGGTGTAGCGGTCAAGCATGGCGGGCTCTGGACCCGCTGACGGGAGTTCGAATCTCCCCCGGGCTACCAAACAGAACACATTGTTCCTAATTTTCCTCATCCTTTTCCGCTTTAAAAATTTCGTGATGAATAATTTACTTAAATCACCTTTAAGAGGCGAACTGGGGATCTCATACAAAACAAGCCTTAAGTTTATCTTCTCATAATATACTATTATCCAGAAGCCTAAATACTGAGATTACTTTAGCGGAAGGATGCTCAACGTGACAGATCCATCCATTATTATAGGTATAACTGGTATGCCCGGCGCTGGAAAGAATGCTGTTAGAGAGATTGTTCGTGAATATGGTTTTCCAATTATTGTTATGGGAGATGAAATTAGGGCTGAGGCTGCGCGTAGAAACCTTGAACCAACGCCGGAGAATTTAGGTAAAATTATGTTGGAGATTAGGGCTGAAGAAGGTCCTGAGGTTTTAGCGAAAAGATGTATACAGAAGATTAAGGCTTTAAATGCGCGTGTTGTTGTGGTTGATGGGTTGCGCAGTCCACATGAGGTTAGAGAGTTTAAGCGGGTTTTTCCTAGATTTAAGGTTATAGCTATACATGCATCGCCTGAGACTAGGTTTAAGCGTCTCCTCAAAAGGGGTAGAAGCGACGACCCAAAGGATTTGGAAACATTTTATATGCGTGATCAAAGGGAGCTAAGCGTCGGTATAGGTGAGGTTATAGCAACAGCTGACTATATGATTGTTAATGAGGGGTCGATGGGGCATCTGAAAAGAGAGATTAGGCGGATAATAAGAAAGGTGATTGAAGATGAGTAAGATGATTGGTAACTTGGAGGTTAAGGTTGAAGCGGAAGTTAATCCAACAGAGGATGCTGATAAAGTTAGGGTTGCAATTCAAAAGGTTCTTGGAAACATTAGTCTAGAACTTATTGAGGAGGGCGATTATAGAAGGCTCGTTGGAAAGGCGGAGGAGCTGGAAGCCTTAACAAGGTTTTATGATCTCTTAAGAAGAGAACGTATATTGGATGCTGCCAGAACTGTTCTTTTAAAGGGGGTTCAGGATAATAAGATCGTTTTCTATCTTAACAAGCAAGCTGCTTATATGGGACATATATCCTTCTCAGAGCCTTATGGTGAGTCCCCGCTAGGTCCAATACGTGTAGAAATACAATGTGATGATCCGCAAGGCTTAATAAATTGGCTAACGCCAAAAACATCAAAATAAGTATGGAGCATTAAAAGATTAATGGAGTGTTATAATGGTATGCGTTTAGGCTTATCGATGCTCTTCTGTTTGGGAGAACCATTTCCCAAAGTTATAGAACGTCTAAATAAAATTGATGTTGAGCATGTAGAAATAATTGATGAAGGTCCTCAGGCGCTTAACAGTCGCAGAGTGAGTGTTCTTAAAAGGGTTATTAGCGAGAAGGAGATAGGGTTATCCATTCACGCGCCATTTGCTGATATAAACATTGCATCAACTTCGCCGACAATAAGACATGCTATAATGAGGCGACTTAAGAGATCAATAATGTTATCGGCACAGCTAAATCCAGTGTGCTGGGTTTTTCATCCAGGAATCCAGAGCGCTGTAAGCGATGCACTTCCAAACCTAGATTGGGAGATCAATTTAAGGTCCATACGTGAATTACTTAAGGATGCTAGAAAATACGGCTTGAAAATAGCTATAGAAAATGTTCCTGATCCATATCCATTCCTTCTGAAGAGAGTTGATGATTTCGAGAGATTATATGAGAATTTGGGGAGCGATGGGATGGACTTGAACATAACGTTTGATGTTGGACACGCGAATATAAATGGGCAAATAAATGAGTTTATAAAGGCTTTCAAGGATAAGATAATTCACGCTCACCTACATGATAATTATGCGAATTTAGACTCTCATCTAGGTATAGGCTTCGGAAATATAGATTGGGCTAAAGTAATAAGCGCTCTTAAAGAGGTGAATTATAGAGGAGCGTTAGTTATAGAATCTAAGAATAATATTGAGGAAAGCATTCAAACACTGAGGAAGTTACTCTCCAACAAATAATTTGTCTTAGATAAGATTAAGTTTCTCTCACTGCCCTTATCTTCAAATCAAATCGTTAAAGGATAAATTGATGGGTTTTCTAATACTACTTGGTGGAAAAATAAGTTTAAGTTTTCATGATGGGATAATAGATGGATTTAGATTCATTCGTGATTAACCCGAGCATTAATGTTAGTCCATATTGTTACTCTATTCTAAGGGTTGAGCCATATCAAACGTGCGAGCATGGATGCGTGTACTGTTTTGGGCGCTGGTATAGAACTAAATCCCATAGTGAGAATAATAAGGAATTTAATGTTATTGGAGGCTTTAAGAGAATACTTAAATTCTTGAGTAAAAGAAACTTAAAAATCATACCCTTTAGATTATCCACAATGATTGATCCATTTCAGCCTATGGAAGAGACATATTATTTTAGTAGGCGCATTATGTCTTTATGCCTTAAATATGAGATTCCGCTGATAATTAACACTAAAGCGACTCTTCTCTCAAGAAGCTCTCCTCTCCTTAGTATTTTGAGGGATTTAGGTAGCAAGGATCTCGTCATCGTACAGATTTCGCTCTCAACAATTAACGCTAAAATCGCTAGTGTACTGGAGCCTAATGCGCCGCTACCAATGGAAAGGCTAGATTCCGCTGAGAAAATTTCAAGAGAGAATATTCCAGTAATTATTCGATTACAGCCGTTTATACCAGGAATAACAGATTATGAGGTTGAAGATATAATTATGCAATCTCGTTTTGCTGGCGTGAAGCAGATAATAGTTGAATCTTTAAGGGATGAAATTGTGAATATGAAAATATATGAAGAGTTAGCATATGAGAAAAGCGTGTATGCTAATTTAAGTACATGGGATTCTTATTCCCCATCTGTTGAAGCGCAATCAAAAATTATTCGACCAAGCGTCGAGTGGAGGCTTAAAGCCTACATTAAAACTAAAAATCTATGCGAAAAATACGGATTAACTTTTTCAACTTGTAAAGAAGGATTCTATGACTATCACACCGCGAGGAATTGCTGCGGTATGCATTATTTGGGAGATGAAAAGTATCTATTAAGACCCACACTCTATGAATATTGGAATTATTATGAGAAACATGGTAGGCTTCCTAGTTTCGATGAGTTTACGCGTTCCCTCACAAATATATATTTATTTGGGGATGGAATGAAGAATTACCCTAGACTCCTGAGGAAGAGGATGTTATCGCATGAAAAGATTCTCAGAGAAGTTGTTGATAAGAGACGGAATATGATCAAAATATTGCTTCCAACTCTTCAGTAAATAAATAAGCTTTAGATAATTATTTTGTGAAAGGTATCTCGATTTTTTCTAGATCATTTGGGATATACGTGTTTGGAAATATTTTTCTGGCTTGATCCAGCAAGATTTTTGAATCACAGTATCTTGCGCTTATGTGTGTTAAAAACAGAAGTTTTACATTAGCTTTTAAGGCTACTTGGGCAGCCTCGCTCGGCGTTGAATGCCCCTCCTCCTTAGCTCTCTCAAGAAGCTCATCACTTAAAGTCGCCTCATGAATTAAAGCATCAGCATCCCTCGCTAACTCAATAATCTTCTCCGAGGGCCTTGTATCACCACTATAAACAATTTTTCTTCCAGGTCTAGGTGGCTCCACAACATCTAATGGCTTAATAATCCTTCCATCAGAAAGTCTTATTTCCACACCTTTTTGGAGCATAGACCATAGGGGTCCCTTTGGAACGCCCAGCGCTATAGCTTTTTCAGGATGAAATCTGCCTGGTCTAGGCTTCTCAATAAAGGCATATGCTAATGATTGTACTGTGTGTTCGGTCCAGGATGCCTGCACTTCATATTGCTTATTTTTGTATATTACTCCCTCATAATTTACTTCATAAATCTCCACTGGGAAACTTAGCCAAAACTTCACTGTTCTAAAAATGGATTCCATGAAATTTTTGATCCCAGTTGGACCGTAAATTTGAAGGAGCTTATCTCTACCTAGAAGTGACATTGTTTGGATCATTCCAGGTAAACCTAAAACATGATCTCCATGCATATGCGTTATAAAGACTATCATTTTCCTATTCAATCCTATCCCAGCTTTAATCATCTGCCTCTGAGTCCCCTCGCCGCAATCAAACATAAGTATGTCGCCTTCATGTTGAATAATAATTGAAGGAAGCGATCTATCATTAGTTGGTATACTTGCAGATGTCCCTAGAAAAATAATTCTTAGGCTCATCCTCTAATCATCCTCACAACATTTAAAAACGGCGATTTCACGTGTAAGTTTACTGTGAACATAAATAAAATGTGATTCAATATGCTTAAATCCATATTTTTGTCCCACCTCATGAATCCTGATATCTTTAGGGGCGGCGATACATATTGTCCCCATCTCCTTAATGATGTTAACGGCTGAGGAGAAAAAGCGCTCTATAAGATCTCTGGTTGTAAGTCCGAATGTTGAGGCCGCTGATCCATATGGTGGGTCGGTTATGATGTGATCTATACTTTTGGTAGGAAGCGGCGGAGAGCAAGCATCCGCAACAGCTAAGCATTCTGGTTCTATACCGAAAAACCTTAGGTTTTCTAGGCTTCCCTTAACCATGCGCTTCTTAATATCGAAGCCTACAATACGGCATCCCATTAAACCAGCCTCAATCAATATGCTTCCAGTTCCGCAGAAGGGATCCAGAACCAAATCTCCAGCTTTTGTTTGAGCTAAATTAACCATGCACCTGGCCATTTTAGCAGTCATAGCGGCTGGATGAAAGAATACTCTTCTCCTAGGGCTTCTCTCTAATAAGTCCTTATGTTTTATCTCCGTAAGTCTTAGTCCGAAAAAGAACATGTCATCGGTCAATACACCTATAAATATTTTCCCCGGCCTCTTAAGATCAACTTTTACCCCTTTAGTGCCCTTAAATATTATCTTACCTATATCCCGCTCTAATGCCAAACAACTAATATGGGAAGCGCTATTCCTCACCCTTAGAACTCGGACAGCAAAGGATTCCCCATCGCTTAAGAATTGTGCAAAATCAATCCCCTTGGCAGTAGATAAAATTTCATCTACCGTAGCTCTACAGTTAAATATCTCTAGGCAGCAATCTTTAGTTAGCGCAGACCTGAATTTAATGGGCTCCACGCATTTAATATCAGCATTAATCCTCAAGAGTTGCGTTAACTCCCCTAATACCTGGTATCTGTATCCCTCAGCATTAAGTATAGATTTTATTTCAGAGAAAGGAAGGGTTGGATTCTCACCTGAGACTAGAAGAAATATTTTAGTCACCCAGCGCCCCTTCTTAATGAATTAGGTTACCTGAATGGTCATCATTTCTCCATGGTTTTCCTCCTATACTCTTCGAGAAGCTCCTTCGCTCTATCCATCCTGATTTTCCTTTCCTCAACCATTTGCTCAGCTATTATGTCTATGAGCTCCCCTGTTGCGCCAGCCATTATCGCTATGTTTCTTGCATGAAGCGACATATGTCCCCTCTGTATCCCCTCATGTACGAGGGCTCTTAGAGCAGCTAGGTTTTGAACTAAGCCAACAGCAACCATAACCTCAGCAAGTTCGCGTGCGGATTTCACACCTAAAATTTTCAGAGCTATTTTGGCTATTGGGTGAACCCTTGTTGCGCCACCTATTATGCCAACGGCCATAGGCATCTCTATTGAACCAACTAAGTCGCCATCCTCATTCTTTTCCCAAACTGAAAGGGGTAAGTAACGTCCCGTTCTGGCAGCATATGCATGTGCACCAGCCTCGATTGCTCTGTGATCATTGCATGTTGCAAGCGCCACGGCAATTATGCCATTTAATATTCCTTTGTTGTGGGTTGCAGCCCTATATGGATCAGCGGCTGCGAAGGCATAGGCCTCAACTATACCATCGACAACCTCCTCCCCGCCGACAGCATTCTTATCAACAATAGTCCATGCTCTGGCAAGCCTTTCAGTCGCAAGGTTCGAGATTATCCTGAGAAAGACTTTTCCTCCAGTTATCCTCTCTATTAATGGTGCGACAGCCTCGCACATGGTATTAACAGCGTTTGCTCCCATAGCATCTCTGCAATCAACGAGTAGTTCAGTTATAACCATTGGTCCCCTAATTGTATCAATAACTTTAACCCTCAGGTCCTTAGCTCCGCCACCAACAGAGACAAGTAATGGATCCTGCTCATTAGCCTTCTTTAAGATTTCCTCCTTAGATTCTAAGATTTCCATTTTGGCTCTATAGGGATCCTTAATTTTAACCGCCTGTATTTGTCCAATCATTATGGGCTCTGTGCTACTTGTGAATATTCCACCCTTACTCCTCGCCATTTTGGCTCCATAGCTTGCTGCAGCCACAACAGAAGGCTCCTCAATAACCATGGGAATCAAATAGTCTCTTCCATTAATTAGGAAGTTTACAGCAATCGCGAAGGGCATCGGAAAAATACCTACAACATTCTCTATCATGCGGTCTGCTAAGTCGAGGCTAAGTGAACTTGGAGCCCTAAGCATATTAACCTCTTCATTAGTTAAATCAGCAAACTCCTTAACCAATTTAAGTCTTTCATCAATACTTAGCTTGTAAAAGCCGGAGATAGCGGATGTTTTACTCAGGTTTATCCCTCCATAAATAATTTACTTGCAATTTCCTCCAGTAAAAATTAGCATTAAAAGATATTAATTTAACTGGGGAATAATGGAAAAAATATTTAGCTCTTAAGTTTTAGTTTGTCTCTTATATGCTTCTGGTGCTGCATCAAACTCCTCAACTAATCCCTTCTCCTTCAATCTTCTTAAAGCCGCCACAGCCTCCCAAAGATGGCAATCAAGTTTTCTCCATATGGCGGATAGAGGCATGGAGCCTGACTCTTTAAGAAGAGTGTAAGCTTCTCTCTCAAGATCGTCTAAGGAGCGGCGTCTGATAAGGTAGTAATGCGGTCCCTTAATAACCCATTCTTCATCCTTTAAACTAATTTCAGTTGCCATAAAAATCACTTTTAACACACTGATAAAATATTATTGAGATCCCCTCTCTTATCACTTTCTCTACTTTTATCGGGCTCTTCTGGGAGAGTTTGGGAAGCTGGTAGTTCTGGAGGGGTTGTAGCCATCGCCCACCCTATCCACGCTAAAACAAAGAGAAATAAATAAACAAATATTAGAACTGGGATTATTAGAGCCCACTCGCTAATTGTAAACTTCCACAATTTAATATCTGGTGCCAAAAATAGTGCCCAAAAATATATTATCATCGCTGTAACGCTTAATGTAATAAGCAGGATCCCCCAAACTATATCGCGCAAGGATTCACACTCCTTTAGAATAGGATATTTATCCAAAAATTAATTTAATTTTTAGGGTTCCCTACGAGATTTTACTCTTCTCTCAAAGCATTACTATAGTAAATGTGATATTCTCCTGTAAATATTCATCTCCTCCCATCTCATTTTTACACTTAAAAAATAAAAAGGTGCCGCGGACGTTGTCCATCAATGTATTACGTATATATATGCATTAATATTCTAAGCGTATTAACAAGTCTAAACTCTCATTAAAATCAGCGATATTCTAGGCTGAATGGTGGAGCGCATGTCCTCAAAATTTACTAAGAAGTGGGAGGAGGGAGAATTAAAAGGACTTAAGGCTGCGCTTAGACCCTCTGAGCCCCTGAGGACTAGGATTGAAGTGGCTATCAGACGCGTTGAAGCCCAAATTCAATACTTGGAGGGTGCATTAAATCGCTTAAGTGAGAGAGATAAATACTTGTTTTCCAAAATTGTTGAGGCATATTCTAGGCATCAAATGCAGAGAGCTCGTGTTCTGGCAAATGAACTCGCTGAATTAAGGAAGATGGCTAATTTCATGATGAATGCTGAATTAGCATTAGAGAGGGTTGCATTAAGATTGAAAACAGTAACGCAACTAGGTAATGTTGTATCAACACTAGCTCCAGCTACACAGGTTTTACAAAGCGTTAGAGCTGGATTAGGTGGACTATTGCCGAACGCTGAGAAAGAAATAGGGCAGATTGGGTCCATGCTTAATGATCTGATAGTTGAGGCTGGTGAGGTTACTGGCGTGAAGCCAAACTTTGAGATTGCTAGTAATGATGCCCAGAAGATTCTTGAGGAGGCAGCTTTAATCGCTGAGCAGCGGATGAAGGAGAGATTCCCCGAGCTTCCATCCCTAAAAACTATAGAGGAAACAAGCGAAGACTCTAGCTTCACAGAATAATTAATGGGGGATAATTATCTTGGCAGCAAATATCTTTCCAAGTTTAATTGGTAGGAGCATCAGAGATGAGAATGGCAGAGAAATAGGGAAAATAGTGTCATTTATAATAAATTCTTCAGGCGAGGTTAAGGAGGCCCTAGTTGAGAGTAAAAGTGAAGAGATGATTAAATATCCAGTTGGAAGATTAAAGGCTACCCAAGAAGAAGTTCTTCTGGTAACAGATATTGAAAGACGCGTTGAGAAGCTATGTGAAAGTCTCCCAATATTACTGAAGAAGCGTGAAATACTTGAATCTCTCTTCAAGAATAAAGAAATAGTTCCTGAAATATATGAGGACTTAAGCTCTGAAATAGATAAATCTATAGGTGAAATGAAACTTGAAGCCCAGAATCTTTTAAGCGACATAGAGCAGCAGATTCAACATCAAGAAAACCTCATTAAAATGCTTCATCTTGCCAGAACCTTCCTAGAAATGGAACATGGAATAGGCAATGTGAAGGACGATGTTTTCCGTCAATCTCTGTTATCCATTCTCAGAGAAATAAAGTATACTTCTTATAGGAAAATGAATCTATTAAAAACAAAGGATAAAATTTCAAGCCTAATTCTCCAGACAGGTATTGACATAACATTGAGTGAAAAACCAGTAATAAATGTGCGTATAACTGGACAATGATATATCCGCTCTTGTAAACTCCTACACGGTGTCTTGTATGATTAAAGAGATCCTCGGAAGAACTAGGAGATCTTTAAACGAAAGCCTTCTGGAGGCGATTAGTGAGATGGGTAAATGTTATTCTAGGCTTGAGCTAGCTTACGCGAAGCTTGCTAAGAGGGATAAAGAGCTATTCGATGAATGCGCTTCATATTTAAGTCGTGGACTGAAGAATAGGGCGATAGTTTACGCTAATGAGATTGCTGAGATAAGAAAACTTATGTCCATTATACAGAATCTGCAGCTATCCCTTGAGAAAGCCATATTGCGGCTTGAAACCTTCAGAGCTGTGACACCAACATTAGAGGATATTAAGGGAGTATTTAGTGAAGTTAAGGGGGCACTTGAAGATGTTACTAAAATAATGCCTTCTATAACGCCGGAAATAAACAATCTGTTGAAATCAATAAATGAAATAATGGTGACGACGGAAATAAGCTCGATACCGCCTGAACCAGTTGTAATTAAGGATGAAGCTACCGAGGCAATTCTTAAAGAAGCATCAGACTTCCTTAAACAGGAGCTTGAGAGAAAGATTCCTATTCCCCCAGAGGAGCCCTATATTCCGTCATCTGGAAGTGTGGCTATTAAACCAAGTATAGCGCTTACAGTTGATGGTTCAGAGGTCTATATAGGTGCTGATGGATCAATAATCAGTAATGATGTTAATGGCTCTCCTAGCATTCTAGCTGAGGAGCTTATCCTAGATTACATTGAACGAAATAATGGTGAAATGAATATTCAAAAATGTGCTAGAGAGCTAAATATGCCTGAAACTAGGGTTAGGGAAATACTTGAGTCCTTAAGTAGAAAAGGGAAGATAAGAATTGAATAGGTGTAGAATAAAATATGAGTGCCGCTCAAGAGCTGGAGCAATTAGCTTTAAGATACGCGGAACAAGCGGTAATGCTGGATCGCCAGGGAAAGAAGGAGATGGCCATTGAAGCGTATCAAAAAGCCATAGATAGTCTGTTAAAAATTGTTAAGATAAATCCAAATTATGAGCTTAACAAAATATATCTGCAAAGGGCTGATGCTTATAGAAATAGGATTGCAGTGCTTAAATCTTCTCTATACCTGAGTCCGGCGACAGCCGAAGACTCAATTGGGGCAAGATCCTCATTCGAAGATTTAATTATGAGGGAGCCGCCGAATGTTACTTGGGATGATATTGTTGGACTTGAAGATGCAAAGAAGGCGATAAAAGAGGCAATAGTATATCCCTCGCTTAGACCGGACCTATTTCCCCTAGGATGGCCTAGGGGGATCCTACTCTTCGGTCCGCCTGGATGTGGGAAAACTTTACTTGCTGCTGCTGTTGCAAATGAGATTAAAGCCAAATTTATACCGATTGACGCAGCATCAATAATGTCTAAGTGGCTTGGTGAGGCTGAGCAAAATGTTGCTAGACTCTTTAATGTTGCTAGGAGAGAGGCGAGGAACTCGCCGGTGATAATTTTCATAGATGAGCTTGATTCCTTAATGGGTGTTAGACGATTTGAGGTTGGTGGGGAGACAAGGGTTAGGAATCAGTTTCTCAAGGAGATGGATGGTATAATCGATAAGAAGAATCCAACCAGGGTTTATGTTATAGGTGCGACAAATAAGCCTTGGGACCTAGATCAGCCATTCATAAGAAGATTCCAGAAAAGAATTTATGTGCCGCCGCCCAACTATAAGCAGCGTCTAGAAACCTTCAGATTATATACTAAGCCTCTAAGGCTAGCGCCAGATGTAGACCTAGATGAGCTGGCTAGGTTAACTGAGGGATTCTCTGGGAGCGATATATTGGATGTCTGCCAGTCAGTTCAGCTAAAGGTTAATAGTGAAATATTTGAGCGATATGCGGATTACACTAAAGCTGAACCTAGACCAATAACTATGAAAGATTTCCTAGAAGTTCTAGAGAAGAGAAAGCCAAGTATATTAAAGGAATCCTTAATCCAGTATGAGAAATGGTTTAACGAGTTTAAAGCCCTATAAAACTAAAAACCTTAAAATGATGCTTAAAGAATTCTAAAGCAACTAAGAAGTAGCGTTAAGGTTATTACCAGGTTTTAAATAGAAAAATCTTGTCTATTTAAGTAGCCCGGTGGTGTAGTGGACAAGCATAGCGGGCTTTGGAGGCTATAAGGAGTAAATTAATGTTTTACTAAAAAGGTCATGTTATGCTGGAGAGACCCGCTGACGGGAGTTCGAATCTCCCCCGGGCTACCAAAATATCATCTATTGCCTTCTTAATTAAGCATTTTCTCCCTTTATTCAAGGCTTTCTTTTGGAGGTTTTTGATAAGCTTAATTCTAGGATGCTGAAAAATACAATAATTATTCCTATGAACTTAATTGATGATAGTTTTTCCCCAAGAGTGATAACAGCTAAGATTACGGAGATTGTGGGGTAAGTTATCATTATCGCTGTTGCCTTTGAGAGATTAATGTTTTTGATACCATAATACCAGAGGCTATTTCCAGTAACATAGCTTAAACTAATACAAAGTATTATTATGATCCCCCGTAATGGTATGTTTAGGGCATCCTCTAAGTGATTTGAACCAAACAGCATAAAGATTAGAAGGGAAGCTAATCCACCTATCAAGTGCCTGTACATGACAACCGTAAGTGGACTTATAATCTGCATTAAGTTCTTTGCGACAACATGGGCGCACTGGAAGAAAAATGGTGCCAACAGAAATAGTAGGTCGCCAAGACTCATCCACCTCAATGTACCCTCACTTGTAATGAGGAAAACCCCTAAGAATGCTAAAAGTGAAAGAAAAAATTGCCGCCTACTTATTCTCTCCCCTAACAATATGTAACTTAAAATCATGCTGTATAGGACCTCGGTTTGCAGGAGGAAAGTATTACTTATTGGTGATAGACGTAGCCCATAAAAGGTCATGCCCATAGGCACGGTGGTTCCTACTGCACCTATCCATAAAAGCTTAAGGAAATATTTCTTACCGCTCTTAAGGATCTCACTAACCTTCCCAAAAAAGAAATTTATTAAAGTGAGAATTAAACCAGCTAACGTGAGTGTTATAGATGCTAAAAGTAGCCAGTTGATAAAAGAGGCGATTTTAGCTAAATAAACATTTAATCCAGTTATGATCGTTGCCGTAATAACCGATATTGTTCCAACAGTCTCTTTATGGGAAATAATCTCTTTCAACTTTACTTAACTCCTTGGAATATAAAGTAAATCTTAAGGAATATGTTTTATTTTTAAGTATTTCTGAGAGAGAAAGTTATAATTGGCGCATTATGAAAATATAATTTTGTTCTGGTGATATATCGTGGGTTTTATTCATCTTTATACTGGTGATGGTGAGGGAAAATCTATTACAGCTTTCGGTCTCGCCCTAAGAGCCGTAGGGCACGGCTATAAAGTTATAATAGTCCAATTTATGAAGGGAAGAAAGGACATAGGTGAGTATAAAGTTTGGAGGAGACTTGCGCCCCACTATGAAATACATCAATTTGGGAGGAAAGAATTTATAAATTTAAAAAAGCCTGAGCCAATAGATTATGTACTTGCAGGGAGAGCCCTCAATTTTGCTAAGAAAGCCCTCAAGAAAAAGCCACGCCTCTTAATATTGGATGAAATAAATCTTGCCGCCTCAATTGGGCTAATTAAGATAAGCGATGTCCTTGATCTCCTAAATAACATACCGGAGTCTACAACTGTTGTCTTAACTGGTAGAAATGCGCCTAAAGAGCTGATTGAGCGGGCTGACTTGGTTACTGAGATGCGCGAGATAAAACATCCCTGGAAAAAGGGCGTTCAAGCCAGAAGGGGAATAGAATATTAGAAAAATTCTTCAGTTACGATGTAGGGCGCCTTTTTCTCTATACTTTACTTTTTAGATTCTTCTCTTTGAGACTTTACTGTTTTCTCCCCCTCGCAATAGACAAGATATAGGAATACTAGTGCAAAAGCGATAAATATTAGCACCCTTAAGAGTAAGCTGAGTAAATTAAAGTATTCGGTGCTCATTTTAGATCACACATCAAAATTTTGTTAAGCAGGTATTTAAGGTATTGCCCTCTTCCACTCGCTCATTAAGAAGTCATAAATGTCATCACTATCCTCTATTTCGTCATATCGACCTAATGTCTCAGCAATTTTTTGTCCAATCAAATGATAGCATAGGTAGGCTTTCCGGCTCATAACATGGAAATAAAAGTCATCACATGAGCAAAATCCTGCATCGGGCATAACTAAGTAGTCTCTCTCTTTACCAACAACAATCCACACGATTCTACCGCTCGGCTTAAAAATGTATTTTTTAATCCTATTATTCTTGACGGCTTCCCAAGCTCTCTGGAAACGTGAGCCGAAAAGCATTGATAAACGGGTTAAATGCTCACCAGTAATCTCCCCAGTCTCCTTTATTTCTTTACAGATATTTTCGAGAACATCGCTTTCCGATCTCTCTTCCACCATAAATCTCCAAAAATAATGATTGAATTCGATATGAATAAATGTTTCCACATAATCCGCATTACCTGAATAAAGAATTAAAAAATGTTAAAATTATGTGCTATTAGCCCCTCATATCTGCAATGGTTCATCACAATTCAGTCCGTCCATCGCAAATCATTGGGGCAAATAAATTATGCTCCTCCGCAAATAAATTCTTTTTTGTCCCTATTTTAGGGTATAAAAAGATATTTTAATATCATGTGCAGAATTGAAGATTGAAAGTATCTCTATAGTAACATGGAAAGGATTTAATTAATAAACAATTATAGTGGTGGATAACGGGTGAGGAGTCATTATGGGGAAGTTTCCGCCATCGCCTTCTGAGGAAAAATTAAAGGAGGAGATATGTAAGGTTATGAGGAGACTCTTTAATAGAGGTTTAGTTTCAGCTCTTAGCGGGAACATTAGCGCCCGCCTCCCCGGAGCCAATGAGTTTTGGATAACTCCAAGCGGCATTTTTAAAGGAGAGATTGAGCCAGAAGATTTATTAAAAGTGAATTTGGATGGTAAAGTTATTAGTGGATTTTTGAAACCCTCAGTAGAGACACCCTTCCACGCAGTAATATACAGGAAAAGAGCAGATGTGAACGCCATTATACATAGCCATAATCCGATAGCAACTGGATTAGCATTGGCTGGAATAGAGATTAAGCCAGTGACTGTTGAGTCGGCTATTATTGTGAGGAAAGTTAAGATTGTTCCATGGGCTCCTCCAGGAACAGACAAATTAGCAAACCTTATCGGCGAATACATTGGGGACTCCAGAGCCCTAATACTCATGAATCACGGTGTTGTAGGTATTGGAAGAGATCTGCTAGAAGCTGAGGCAATTGTTGAAGCATTAGAGGAATCTTCAATGATCCAATTTATTGCATCATTGTTTAGGAGGGATCTTCCAGTTATCCCAGAGGAAGATATAAAAATTAATAAGGAGAATATGGGCGTTTAAACGGCTCACACACCCCTCCCACTCATAAGTGAACTCCCTAAAAACTGAAATAATCTTAGAAGAAACTTAAGAAGAATTCAGATTGATATTGATATGGAATCAATATGTTTGTAGGCTAGTTTGAATTTTTACAATAAATTTATTCTTGTTTAAACATTCCATATAAAATTTTTATATGTTTAAGTAAAACATCATTATAAGCGGTGTCTAGTATTGATTAGACAACCAAAATCCTTAAGTATCGTTGCAACTGCTATGTGCGCGGCTCTGTATGCTGCTGGATCCTATGTAACTGCCAATATTCCATCACCATGGGGCTTTGGACAGTTTAGACCAGCTGTTGTTATCCCAGCCTTCTTTTCAGTTCTTTTCGGTCCATTACCGGCAGGTATAGGTGCGGCAATAGGAACTTTAATTGCGGATTCGATTAAGCATGGAGGATTATATTTTGGAAGCTTATTCGCAGCTGTCCCAGGAAATTTCTTTGGCTTCTACGTGTTTGGTAGCATTTGCAGGAGATTCAGCTGGAGGAGATTTATTATCGCAACCAATGTAACACTTACCTTAGCAAATTTCTTAACCGCCTTCCTATATCTCTATGTATTTAAGTTTCTGTATATGCAGGCTCTGAAGGTTAGTTTCACAGATATATTGACTCTATCATTTGGTCTAACAACTTGGTGGTTTGTAACAATGCTCCCATTTGTCTTAATGATTACTCCACTTCTCATTAAAGCGGCTTCATTAACAATACCGTCAATAGTGCCCGAGGATGTTAGAAGAGGAAGCCTAAATAATGAATTTCCGAAGGCTAGCTTTGGACTCTCACTCTTGATTCCTGGACTGATACTTTTCGTACTTGGGCTTTTAGTTACATTCACCGATCTAGGCAAAATGATAATGACGGTAAATAAGCTTTCAGGGATAGACCCACTACAAATACTCCTCTATAGTAGTGGAGTAACATTAATGCTGCTTGGATCATACCCATTGATTAGGCAATTTAGAATAACAAGTATGAGTAAATAAATGTTAAAATTCGCGTCCTTACGTAAGTGCTCATAATTATCTTATTGGTCTCCTCGGAAAGTGCCCAAGATCTGTTAAGTTCAAAAAGTTTAAATTTAGGATATGCCTAAATTTTGGAGGACTAACATTTGAGTAAAGTATTGACTAGAAGGGAAGCAGAATATCTCAAGACTATCTTTAATTTACTCTCTAAGAAAGGCTCTGCTGGAAGCCTCGAGATAGCAAATAGTTTAGGCATCTCATGTGCAACTGTAAGTGAAACACTCAAGAAACTTTATGAGAAAGGCATGCTTGTGAGAGAGCCTTGGAGAGGAGTAGTTCTCTCGGAACTTGGGCTTAGAGAGGTTAACAGAATTATTAGGAATCACAGAATCTTCGAGACATATGCGCATAAGTTACTTTCAGTCAGCCTAGATGATGCATGTGAATGCGCATATAGGGTTGAATTATACCTTTCTGATGAAATTGTTGACTCCATGTGTAGGGTTCTAGGACACCCTGAGAAATGTCCTCATAACAGAGATATTCCACGGGGGATCTTATGCTGTTCAAGAAAGCAAATTTCGCAATAATCGCTATAATACTCTTTTCTCTAGCTGGACTTAGAATCCCTACTATTTTCTCTAGTCTAGAAAATGGGATAGTGAGAGTATCCGTCTCAATCGAGATTCTTAAGTCAATAATTTCTCCAATAATTAGTGGGGTTGGGGAGATTCACCCGATTATTTCAGGAGATATTGAGCCGCACAGTTTCACGCTTACACCAGACGCCATTGATATTGCACGGGAATCAGACCTAATAATTATAACTGGACACATGAAGTGGGAGGAGGATTTGGTTAATCAAGTTGCTAAAGAAAGAGGCGTCAGCGCTGACTCGATCTCTATAAATATACTGAATTTAAATGGGATTAGAATACTTAATCTTAATGGAGAGAGGAACATTCATGGCTTCTGGCTTCTGCCAGACAACGCTCTCATAATAGCTAAAGAGATTAAGGAGAGGCTCCTAAAGTTAAAACCAGAGTTATCTGAAAAGCTCTCAGATAATTATGAGGCGTTTGAAAAGAAGATCTCTAATCTTAAAATTTTCCTCCATAATCTTCTCAACAAATATGATTTATATAATAGGAGTGTTGCAATAGGCTTTTACGCTGAGCATTATATTGCTGAATCCATGGGTTTAAAAGTTGCTCACCTACTCATAGGTGAGGAGGAATCAATACGCCCAGAATCTTTAAGAAGGATTTATGAGGGATTCAAATCGGGAGAATTTTCATGCATAATAGTTTCTGATACAGCGCTGCTTATGGAGGGTATTCAAAATGCTCTTGAGAAGATTTCTAAAGAAACTGGCTGCCCAATAGCCTATGTTCTCACAGTTTCATCTAATGGCATTGAGGATTATGATGCAATAATGTATTATAATGCTGGGCAGGTTTACGGCGCTCTCCTCTCAAAACATGAAGCGGTTTCCAGTAGCTCCAATATTTATCTTCTTGTCATTATTTTTCTCCTCCTAGCAATTATTTTTGAGACAGCTTTATTTTTTAGGGGGAGGATTAGGCTATGAGTGAAAATATAGTGTACGTTAAAGATGTTTCCGTCAAATTGAAGAATCGTATAGTGCTGGATTCTGTTGGATTCGAGATTGAAAAGCCATCCCTCGTAGTGCTTGTTGGTCCGAATGGTGCTGGAAAAACAACTCTCTTAAAGACTCTATTGGGAATAATTAGGCCATTTAAGGGGGAGGTTAGGGTTCTAGGTTTGAATCCATTTAAAGATGGTTTGAGAGTTAGAAGGCTTGTGGGGTATGTTCCTCAAAAGGATAGGGTTTCTTATGAGACCCCGTTAAGGGTTGGTGAAGTTGTTTTAATGGGAGTATTGCTGAGAAGGGGTCCGCCAAGGCTAATTTCTAGGGAAGATATGGAAGCCGCTATGAAAGCCCTAGCATACTTGAATATGGAGGATAAATGGGATTCCCTATTTAGTGAGTTGAGTTGGGGTCAGCAGAGAAGGGTTCTTATAGCTAGAGCTTTAGCATCTAATCCATTACTACTACTTTTGGATGAAGTTTTCACCAGTTTGGACTTCGAAAGTCAGGAGAGATTACTCGCCCTCCTTAAGATGCTTAAAGAGGATGGTAGAACAATCATTATTGTTGAGCATGAACTTGATCCAATAATAGGTATAGCTGATAAAATTCTGGTTTTGAATAAAAGCGTATGCCTATATGGGGAGCCGCATGAGGTTCTAAGCGAGGATAAGCTAAAGCCAATTTATCCATGCCTAAGAACAGTTGAAAAAGAGGGGAGACAAATATTTATTTTAGGTGATAGGCATGCTTGATCCAATTATCTTGAGAGCTATTTTAGGCATATTATTTGCATCATTATCTACACCAATCTTAGTCATAATGCTCTTGAGAGGCTCACTATATATAACCCCTGAAATATCACATGCCGCATTAGGTGGCGCGGCTTTAGGAGTCTTAATTCAAATGCATATTCCAGTTCTATCTGATCCATTCCCCATAGTTATAATATTTTGTATTGCAACAGCAATTTTTATTTCCCATGCGGGAAGAAGTAGCCAACAATCTCTGGGAACAATGCTCAGCGTGTCGTTAGCTATAAGCGTAACACTTTATGCGGTTATAAGGAGTTGCTTCCTTCCAGCGGAGAAAAGGGTGATTGTAGACGGATATCTGATAAGTGATCTGCTGCTCCTTTCAGACATAGATATGCTGAGCTTAGCGGTGGCATCGACAATTGCAAATATGGTGACACTGGTATTTTATAGAGAGTTTATCTACATATGCTTCGATATTGATACCGCCGAGGCGCTCGGATTAAGAGTCAAATTATATGATTCGCTGCTCTTTTCAACATCAGCCGTGGCTGCCGCTGTAATTACTAGAGCGGTTGGCGTGCTGCTCTCGGTTACGCTTCTTATACTCCCAGTTGCCGCCTCAGGTATTCTAACAAGAAATGTGAGCAAAATGATCATAGTATCATTCATAATGGCAATACTATCTGGAGTTATAGGAATAGCTCTGTCCCTTCAATCTAATATGCCTACAAGCGGCGCAATAGCAATTACATCTACAATCCTCTTTATGCTAATTTATTTAATTAAAACTCAAAAACAGTAGTCGCAAAATTATTTACATCAAACTCTAAGTCTCCTACCAATCATGGATACTGGTGAGATGCCTGCTATCACATTAAACTCTATGCTAAGAACTCAAAGGAGTATGCGAGATACGCCAAAACTAAAGGGTGTTGATGCGAGAGCACGAAGATCAACCATCGGCTTCCTAAACCACCTAAAGATTCTGACTCTTCAGAAGTAATTAATACCCTTCGTAGATACGCAAATCTCCATCTATCCCTTTATCCCTAGGAAACTCGATCTCCCCTCTGATTTAAAAAATCGAGGATTTTCTTAGCTATCTCCATAAAGGCTTTTGATGCTGGTGAATATTTATTCTCGGCGATAAATGGTTTACCTTTATCCGAGTTTTCGCATATCTTTTGATCTATTGGTATTTTTCCTAAGAATGGGATGTCCATTTCATCGGCTATCTTCTCTCCTCCTCCAGACTGGAATATGTCGACTCTTGCCCCACAGTTTGGGCATATAAAGCCGCTCATATTTTCAATTACGCCTATAATTGGTAAGCCAAGCGTTTTAGCGAAGTTAACAGCTTTCTTAACAACTATCTGCGATACCTCGGATGGAATCGTAACTATTATAACCCCATCCATCTCAGGTAACAGCTGCGCTACGCTCAAAGGCTCGTCTCCGGTTCCAGGAGGTAAATCTATCAGCAGTAGGTCGAGCTCTCCCCAAACGATCTCTGATAGAAACTGGCGTATAGCGGTCATCTTTAATGGTCCACACCAGATAACAGGCGTATTCTCGTCTGGCAAGAGGAAATTCATTGAGACAACCCTAATGTCGAATGGACCGACCGCTGGGAAAATTCCGGGTGGACCAACCTCCAGCCTACTGCCGCTTAACCCAAGCATTTTCGGTATGCTTGGTCCGTGGATATCGGCATCCAATATGCCGACTTTATAATTGTTCATGGCGAAAAATATTGCAAGATTAACGGTTATGGTGCTTTTACCAACCCCGCCCTTACCACTTATAACAGCAACCTTATGCCTTATCTTCCCCATCCTAATCCTCAAAAGTCTCTTCTGCTCTTCAATGGTTCTCCACTCTTCCTCCGCACTCTCAGTCTCGCCGCTCATCTTTCTCACCGGTTTATTGAAATAAAATTTAATTTGTAAATTATTTAAATACTTTATGTTTAGAAAATAAACTGGTGAAAGAAGAATGGATGAAGTTGATAGAAGAATAATTTCCGAGCTCCAGATAAATGGTAGGGTAACATTAGATGAGCTTGCCAGGAGCACTGGTTATACGAGTATGGGGGTTAGGAAGAGACTTCAGCGATTATTTGAGCAGAATGCCATTAAAGTCTCAGCGTTGATGAATCCCTTCTATTTCGGGCTTTTCCCAGCGATAGTTCTACTTGAGGTGGATAGTGCTGAAGCCCTGCAGAACCTTCTTGAGAGATTCAAGAATTGCCCAAGAGTTATTCAAATATTTAGGACTTTAGGCGGATATAACCTAATAGCTATCGTTTTAGCGGAGGATCAGAACACATTAGAGAGTATCTCAATTGAGAAGTGCTCTATTAGAAGCGGGGCTGGCATAAGAAGATCAGAGTTCTATCCGGTAAGCGACATATATTTTTCGCGTTTTCTTCCAGTGAGAGAATACCTTGCCAGCAAGAAGGAGAGAATTGCGCCGTGTGGGGTCAACTGCAAGCCATGCGCAAGATATATTGATATGAAATGTGTTGGATGTCCGGCAACAGTTGACTATAGAGGTCCATTGTAAGGGAGGGGCTTCATGAGAGAGGCTAATCGAATTTTGGGCTTTAGAGAAGCTGAGAGGGTAGAGATAGTAAGTCTTATGGATAATACTATAGATCTTCTATCAACATCTCCAAGGGAGGAGGTTAAGGGCTTCAGGGATTGGGTTAAGGGAGCTTCACGCTATCCTATAGCTGAGCATGGCTTCTCAATGCTTATCCGGATATTCGGTGGTAACAAAACCCATAGCCTACTCTTCGATGCCGGAGGAAGCCCACGTGGCGTAATAATAAACTCTAGGAGGATGGGGATAAGCCTGGCCGAAGTGGAATGCATAGTTTTATCTCATGGTCACCATGATCACTTCGGTGGCCTGCCGGCGGTTGCTAAAACCATAAACAAGAGTGGTTTGCCAATTATAGTTCACAGCGATATGTTTAGGAAGAGGGGTACTCTTAGCTCAAGTGGGATTATAAATAAATATCCGGTTTTCCCTAAGAGGATAAAGTGAAACCAGCGAAGTATGTTGAAACAAAGCAGCCATATTTAATAGCTGATAGGCTAGCACTTGTTACTGGCGAAATCCCGCGAACCACATTCTTTGAGACCGGTTACTCACAACATAAAGCTTTTATCAATGGAAGATGAGAGCCGGATCCATGGATATGGGATGACCGCGCATTGGTGATCAATGTTAAGCAGAAAGGCTTAATCATACTGTCCGGATGTAGCCACGCTGGAATAATAAACACGATGCTTTATGCGCGGCAGATCACTGGTATAGAAACGATCTACGCTGTTTTAGGTGGCCTACATTTAGCAGGGAGAGATTTTGAGAGCCGAATAAATCAAACAGTAGAGGAGCTGAGAAAAATAAAACCGCATCTTATAGTACCCTCACATTGTACAGGCTGGCGTGCAGCTCACGCAATACTTAATGCTATGCCAGATGCATTCGCTTGGGGTAGTGTCGGGAATCTTTACATAATATAAACGAAGTCATGAATCACTGTCCCATAATAGTTGATTAAGATGATGCATCCGATACACTATTTGTTTACATCAACCTATCAAAATTTGGTGGTTACCGTGGGCGCGTTTAGATCTGTCCAGAGCTGACTCATGAGAGCGGAAAGGCTTACTTAGGGTTATTCTCCTATTCTCCAAGAGAAATGAAGGTTGACTCTCAGAGACTGATGAACCATTACATTGTGAAATAGGAGTATAGCCTTATATCCCTACCTATCTCTGACCTGACAAAGTTTATAATGTCTTCGTCGCTGATATACATGTTGCCCAACTTATCAACTCTCAACTTTATTCCAGTCTTCTTCAGCTTGTCTCCACTGGCTGTGTCTATAAAGACATACTGTGTGCCAGTGACTGGTAGAATCAGCCTAAGACCAGTTAAATGCCTAGCTGGGACACCCATCTCAATCCTATAGGCTAATTCCTTAGCATCATATTTCCTGATTAGTCGTTTAAACTCTTCCCAGGAATAAACTCTGACTATTTTGCCGCTCAAAGTAGCTTCCCAAACCTGAAAATTTGGGAAAAAGATTATTTTAGGTTTAAGCTCTTTCTGCAGTTGAAACATAGAACTATTTCCTCATTTGTGCAGAAGATTTTTCCACATCTTATGCATTTAACCCTCTTAAGCAAACCCTTGTCTTTCTGGGCTGCCTGCTTGATGCTCATACGCATTGGGGATACTATCGCTTTCCTTGGGCAAACATGCTCGCATGCTATACAACTATAGATACAGTTCTGTGGATTTACGACAACGGCTTTACCATTGAGGACTCCATAAACATTATGTGGACAAAATCTTATACATTTGGGCGCATCAAAGCCAGCGCAGCCATCACATTTATCCGGGAAAACAGTTGGATACCAAACCGCTTGCCTCTCCAAATCCACCACCAATAGCCCATATTTTTATCATAGTGAGCCACTTAGTAACCCATAAAGCAGCCCAAATGTTACACTTCCAGCCCAAGCAATAATAATATAGTTAACCACAATCTTCCACCTTGTTATCCTTGATACCGCCAATGCATTTGCGAAATCATAGGGCTGACCCATAAGCCAGCTTAGAAGCGCACCTCTCGATAATATTACGTCTCCTCTAACCCATATTCCTTTACCTAAAACTATTTCTACAAGCGTTGGCGTATAAAGTGGGCCGCCTAGAACAGAGGCTAAAAAGACACCCATTCCATCAGTCAAATACTCTTTAATTATTTCTTCGGGAAGGAATGCTTCCAGGTAGCTTACGGCAATTAACCCAGCAATGAAATATGGTAGAATCATTTTCGCTAAGTATATAGCGAACTTTAATGAGGCTATGAGCTCTTCATTCAGCTGCGGCTTAACAGCTTCAACTATACCAATGGGTGTGACGCTAACCCTTTGGTACTCCTTTTCAAGGAGTTTACCCCATGGTGTTTTAGATATTATGGTGTCAGCTGCAAGGGCTACTGTAGCGGAGGCTAAAATTCTAACACCAGCTATCTCCCAAGAGATCAACTCCCCAGTTAGTAGAATCGCTAAAATATTAGATGCGGGGGCCATTAAGAGAAATGTGATTGCTGGACCTATGCCGGCACCGCTATATAGAACCCCGGCAAATAGTGGAACCATTGTGCATGAGCATACTGTTAGGAAAGGTGCTATTCCAAGAGCCATAGCATATCCCGTAACCCTGCTGCTACCCATGTATTTCGTTATAGCTTCTTTGGGAACAAGTTCATATATTAGTCCGGCAATTGAGAAAGCGAAAAGTAGGCAGATCCATGCGTGGCTAAAGTAATTGTAGAGGTATACTAGTGGTATAAGCCATACTGGATGATTCCGCAATTCAAGCGGCTTGTAGGATTGCGCGAGTGAATATGCTTGTATGCGGCTATATACTAGGAGACCTACAACAATTATATAAAAAGATACGATTACACCTGTTTGTAGGCTTCTCTTAATATGTTCTTTCACCTAAGGCACCTTCACTTCGCAGCCTCAAGTATCAGTTTCTCGATCTCTTCAGGATTTGGAACACGCCCAACTGTTTTAACAACACCGTTTATCGCTATCGCTGGGGATACTAAGACACCATATTTCTGAGTAACTTCCCTAGAGAGAATGCTGATCTTCTCAATACTTACTGAGATACCGGAGCCTTTAAGCTTCTCAGCAGCCTTCTCAACAGCCCTTTTAGCCGCCTGACACCTAGCGCATGGAGGTTCAGGACCTATGATTTCAACTTTAACTTCCTTCATATTGATCCTGGGGATAATATAACAATATACAAATATTTAAATATTGCTTTACGATGAATTTGTTAGGAGAGCCCTAATTGAAGGACTTAAAGAAATTTAAGGTTAAGGTCTTTAAAGCCTTAGCGGATCCTATGAGACTTGAAATCTTAGAGTCTTTACGTGACGGGGAAAAATGCGTTTGCGAGATAGTCTCCTGTGTGAAAGCACCCCAACCAATAGTTTCTAGGCACTTGTCCATTTTGAGGGGTTGCGGTCTCGTAAAGTGCCGAAAGCAGGAGAATAAAAGGTTCTATTCGATTAGTGATCCAGCAGTGTTACAGGTGATTGATGCCATTACTCCAGATTTTGTGACTAAGCTATCTAGGGCGGTTATTGAGGAAATTATTTAACTAGTGGCTTAATCATGAATGGAAGAATTAATATCATGATTACTGAAAGGAACCTGCCTTCTCAAACCTAGGAAGATTAAGATAACCGCTCAGGCGGATAGGACGCTTGGCGAGATTATTTCAATTCTTTACTTGGCTATTCCACGCTCCCAATACGCTAAAGCATTTAATTCAGTAACATTCACGCTGGACGGCAAGCTCGTAACCGTTTATTCCTCCGGAAAAATTAATCTCGGCTGCGTTTTGAGGGAAGAGAGTGCAGTAAGGCTTCTAGAGAAACTTAAGGCTATACTTGACAAAGCTTACGATTATCATGAGAAACATGGCGCACCAGACTTAAGGCTTCTGGATGCTAGGCAGAGACTTAATCCGCTTGAAATATATAGATATCTTCCGAAAACAAACTGCAAGGAATGCGGGGAACAGGGATGCTTCCCTCTTTGCAGTCAAACTTGTAAACGGGGAGAAAACCCTACAGAAATGCACCCAAATCCAACAGCCAAAATGCGGCGACAATAAAGCATATTTGGAAAGAATTTTGCAGCCAATAAAACTGGAAATCAGCATATAATCATGGAGGTATGATCGCGTTAAGTCTCTGATAAGCTACGTGAAAAACTCTTATGGAAAGGTTAAGTAGCTTCCAGAAATTATCGATTAATACGCTATGCTTCTTAATGCAAAAACTATTCCCCTCATACTAGTTATTATGGCTATAACTAAAATGACCCATACGATCATAAGAATCATGTACCTATAGGGTTTTCCCACGGATAGCCATTTTGGAGTATTAAATTTTAGGTATGGTATGATAAACGCTGTCCGCTTAGAATACTCACTATATTTCTGCCCATAGATCTCAAGTAGGCTCCTTTCCTCTAAGCTTGCTAAAATTAAATATCCAATTAACAGGGTTACCCATGCTATAAGTGATATTGGTCTAAGGGATCTAATAGTTATTCCAAGCGTAAAAAGTATTATTCCCAAATATTGTGGGTGTCTAACAAATCTATAGATACCACTAGTAATTAATCCCCCGCCTCTTTTTAGATTCATCAGCCAGAAAATGAAGGACGCTAGAAAAATAATTAAACCAATTGTTAAAAGGGTTAAATCTATAATTCCCCATCTGAAAAGAGATGGAAAGAAGATATTCTCCCCATCAATCTTAATGGCGTATGTCAGCCAATATAGGCTCTCACCTGGGTGGAATGGATCTGATAAATCTTTAAGAATAATCCAGGGCCAAGACAGGATAGCGTAGGCTCCAAGTGGAAAGAACATTATGAAAAACAGAGGGTTTATTATTACTGTTAATGATGGTGTAATATTTATTAGTGCAAGTATGCATTCTAAGATTCTTCTGATAAACCATCCAGTTTTAATCTTCAATCCCCACTCGCCTCAAAATATTCCACTCATTATGGAATATTTCAGTCTAATTTTTAGAACATTGCAAAGAAGAAAATAATTCTTATATTCCAAAAGATGAAATCAAAGAATATATGGAGCCCTTGCTTATCCGCGCCTCATACCATAAACGTTAAATGTTAGTGATGACCGCTTTTAGAAAGAGGAAGCATTAGATGGGGCAAGATTCGACTGATACTAGGGGTGCTTACGCTGCTATTCTTCTCCTTGGTTTAGTAAGTCTTTTAGGGGATGTTGTATATGAGGGTTCAAGGGGAATTATTACACCGTACTTAGCTTTTTTAGGAGCCTCAGCTTTTGTTATAACCTTTATGGGTAGACTTGGAGAATTTTTAGGATATTTTCTGAGAATTATTAGCGGTAGGCTTGCCGATACGACGAGAGCCTATTGGTTTTTCATGTTCCTAGGTTACGGACTAATAGCATCTATTCCGCTCCTAGGGATAGTGAGAATTTGGGAGATAGCTGTAATCCTAGTTCTCTTCGAAAGGATTGGAAAGGCTGTAAGAGCCCCATCGAGAGACGCCGTAATATCAATTGTGAGTAGAGGTGTTGGTGCTGGAAAAGCCTTCGGGCTTCATGAGCTCCTAGATCAAGTGGGGGCAATTCTAGGTCCCTTAATCGTAGCTGGTTTAATGTTCTACACTAGTAGTAACTATAATTTAACTTTCATCTACTTATCGCTTCCCTTCGTAATGCTTTTGGCAGTCTTATCCTATACCCATAGTAAGATTGGTTGGAGGAAGGCTTTTAAGCCGAGGGCTTTAACTGAAGGGGTTAAGGGAAAGATTGGAAGGGTCTTTTACATCTATACCCTATCTGTTCTATTGAATACTGTTGGGCTCATACCTTTTGAGATAATATTATATAAGGCTACAGTTATTCTTGAACCATTAAACCAGCAATGGGTTATTCCTCTAATTTATACACTGATACAGGGTACTGATGCACCAACAGCTCTATTCGCTGGACTCGCGTATGATAAATTTAAGATCAAAGTTTTAGTGCTTTCCTTTATCCTATCAATTATTCCAGCTCTACTTGCAATGGCCGACACGAACCTAATGATGTTAATTTTTGCTGCAGCATTTTTCGGTTTGGTTTTGGGAATGCAGGAATCTATTTATCGTGCAGCGGTTTCCGATTTCGCCCCGGCATCTCTAAGAGGTACAGCATACGGCATATTTAACACAGCATACGGAGTTGGTATGCTTATTAGCGGAGCAATATACGGCTTAATTGCGCAGTTAAATGCTCCCTATATAGCGGTCGCCACTTATGTAATAGTGACGCAAGCAGCCGCCATAATGTTGGTCATTAGGGCTAAACCGGGAGAGGTCTAAGATAAGATTTTTATGAAAATCTTGAATTTGACCCATTTTTTAGGTTCAAGTTTCTTGTAGACTTCAAAGAACTCTCTTATCTCTACCAGCTTATGTGGGTGGATGTCTGTTAAATCCTTTATCCCATCGAATCTTGGGTCTCTAATTGGTACTGAGAGGATTTTTGGGTCTTCGCCTTCTTCATCTTCTAGGATTAATACACCTATTGGTCTAACCTTAACTATGCATCCGACTTCAAGCGGTTCATAAGAGAGAACCATTATGTCAAGTGGATCATCGTCATGATACCATATTTGCGGGATAAACCCTACTCAACTGGGAAGACAACCGATGAATCGAGAACACGGTCGAGCACAAATGTCTCCCACTCCCTATGATACTCATATTTATCCCCTAGACCAGCTAACAACCTCAATAACAGCATTAATAGTATTCGGCGGGGCATCACCTGGCGGGATATCACGCCAAAGATTAACCATAGGTACACACCGTTCTAAGCGGGACAGTAGTAAATTAATGGAAGAATGCTGCAATTAAAAATATTGCTTATTAGACCCCCAAGAATTTTTATGTTTGGGTAATGAACCACGTTCCACACTACAGAATTATAAGACCCCAGAACGCGCGGTTCTCAGATATATTCTCAACCAGTCTTTCATTACCTCCACGTCTAATTCGCATGAATTTGTACATAAAAATCTTTAAATAAGAGATTAATCTATAATACTCGGAGGAGTTTTAGTGAGTATTAGTCTTGAACCTCTAATGTTTTATGTGGGAAAGAATTTTTATGATAGAGCCAGGAAAGTCTTTAATTTAGGTATAGGCAGAAAACCTTTGCTTCAGATTCTCCAGAAAATGAGTTTGCAGCCAGCTGAGATGGACAGAGATGAGGCTATGAGGGCTCTTGAAAGGTTCACTAGAACAGGCGGAGTTTCAACGGCTTCTAAGGAGGCAATGAAAATAATGTTGGTGCCCTTCGCTTCCTTTAGAGGTGAATCAATATCTTTTATTAATGCATATGAATTGGGCTTCGGCATCCTTATCGAAATCTTAGGGCAGATTAGAAGGGCTTTTAGAGCTCCTTTATTCGCATATATTTGGATTGCTATTCCAAGGTCTTCGGAGGGCTATGAAAGAATGATACGTTTACTAAGAGATATTAGGGATAAGGTTGGAGCTTTGCCTATAGATCCCGAGGAATGGGAGGCAATTCAGCCAATAACTGAGAAGCTCTTGGAAAGCGGCTTCAATATAAAAGGCTTAACTGAGAATCTTTGGGTGAGCATATAAAATCTTCACGACAAATAATTCAATCAGACTTGCCAGACTCAAGTCCCCTATATTTTTTAAAACTCACATATAATTTAGTTAACTATTTCTATGCTCACTAGAATCCTAGGATTTTTACACAGAGTAGGGAGATTGTAGCTCCATACACAGCTCAGATAAAGACCGTGTGGAACCATCACCTCAATTTTATCGAAGTATTTGTTTCTAGGCTTATTTGGAAGAGTACGGCTTCATGGAGCCAACATTCCTCATCTATTATAATATTAGTTACCATTCCTATATCTCTACATAGGATCATTTGAAGCGGACAAAATATTAGGAGTATACCCACTTTCCCTAATAACATTATATCTATTCACAGGATACTTGGAGAGACCAATGGAGATATCTCCATTTGTAAGAAACTCTCCCCGCAAAACCCTTTTTTCTTTTACATTTGTTCAATAAAGTAGGGGCAAAAATATTCTTTGAAATCCACTCAATGTTAATTTCAGCATTCTGAGACGACCTCTGTCTAATGTCCTTAGTTAAGATACATGTAAACATGAACTTTAATAATATTCTTGCATCAATATAATTTAGAGTGGTGTTTAATTTGGAAGATCTGCTTAACCGTATTGTTGTTAGGGCTGATGTTATGGCTGGTAAGCCTGTGATACGAAGTACTAGGATAACTGTTGATTTAATTTTGGAGCTTCTTGGTAAGGGCATGAAGTCTGAGGAAATTGCGGAAGACTATAATATTGAGGTTGAGGATGTTTACGCAGCGCTCCTATATGCGGCTAAGATCCTCGGTAGAGAGGAAATAATAATTGCAGAAGCCTAAGCTCCTGTTAGACGAGAATATAGGGCTCAGAGTGTACGAGGAACTTAAAAACCGTGGTACGGTAGTGCAGAGTGTGATCTTTGGGGGTCGGGGCATAAGCGACATAGAAGTAATTGAGATTGCGAGGAGGAAGGGTAAAATTATAGTGACTATGGATAAAGAATTCGGCTATACGTGTTCTCTGCATAAGCCGCCCGGCATAATCCCTCTTAGATTACGTGATCCAAAGTTTTCAAATAGGCTTAAAGCCATACTACGTGCATTAGATTTAGGGGAGAAAATTGTACGGCTACATGACCATATTAACTGAGACTATGATAAGAAGAAGACCCATATCTTGAGGGAGAGGTATTCCAAATTTCTGGAGCTATGGAAGAAAAGCAACTTCGCTAAGTGAACTGGGATCAAGCGGACTCCGCCTAAAATTTTTATATAGAGAAACTACTACTCATCCCGCTTGAGAGAGAAATTGATGATTTGATTGCTGGGTGCTCTAAGCACATAGCCGTTGCCCTCCCAACCATGAAGGAAACTGGTGCCAGGACATATGTGGTTGGACTAGTTATTGGGGCGCTGCATCACTAGTCAAGTTCGAGAATGGAGACGAGCATATATGTAAGGTCGCTAAGATCCCTAAGGAAATGGCAAAACTAATAGAAAAACAGATTTGAGTACCTGCGCGAGCATGATGGGCTCAAGTTCTTTAGGAAAAGAAAGTAAAGAAGGAAGAAAAGCGTTGGCTCATTTGTGGCGCCGCCGGACGGACTCGAACCAAAGACGACTGGAGAAATCTCCCGCAAATCCCCCTTCTTTTTTTGTCTTATCGAGTTGTTACAAAGCTGGATGGGAGCTCAAATTCTGTAGTGGACATGCTTCTGATAGTTCCTTTCCTTAGCCCAACTTTCCTTTTTAAATTTTCTGATTTTGCAACAGCCCATCTTATAATGAAGAGAATTGTAGGAATTGAAAGTAAATAGAGTCCTTAGAGC
>Ga0105162_1000301_pt1 | contig 33262 bp, 30 predicted proteins | sample JNZ201metaG_FD_81532 | JGI IMG/M metagenome (GOLD analysis project Ga0105162, IMG submission 81532) | Hot spring microbial communities from Jinze hot spring, China to study Microbial Dark Matter (Phase II) - JNZ 20120812A | ecosystem: Environmental > Aquatic > Thermal springs > Hot (42-90C) >...
AAAATTCTTCTTCTTTTATTCTATCATTAATAAAATCATCTATTATTTCTTGAAATTTCTTTTCAAAAATTTCCATTCCAATTGCTATTTGTGGATTTTTTTCATGTAAGTATTCTATAATTTTTAATTGGACAAAAAGATGTCTTGGATTATTATGTTCCTCTCCGATGTAAATTATATTCTTTGATGAAATTTCCTTTAAAATAGTTTTTAAAGATCTTAAATCTTTTGTAAAAATCCCATAAATTTGAGAAAAGGAATTGGAATATAAACTTAATACAAAAAACCATATGAATATCAATTTTATTAAAATTTTAATTTCTTGATAATTCATAATTCTTATAATTTTTATTTAATCACTTCCTAACCAAGCTTCAAGCTGGTATATTTTATCTTATAGATTATAAAATCATAAAACAAGAAGAAAAATGAAGAAAATGGGGAAACCAATCTACTATGGAACTAAATAAGCCCTGAAATCTTTAATAAACCTGAATTAAAAAAGGCAAAAATTTTTGTAATTGCTATTTCTGATCTTTGTGTTAAAAGAAGGTTCTCCAAATGGCAAAACTGAAAATCCTAAGATATACATAATTCTCCGAACCAGATTTATTTCTGAAATGGATGAACTCAAAAAAAAGAAGCTATAAATAATCCCCGGAGAATTTGAAACTTTACTTGAAATTTTTACAAAACTCTTACATTTATCCAATGTTCCAGGAATAAGGTAATTTCAAATGATTGAAACAATTAGGATTTTAAGAACTCATTAGTTATCAAGACTTTTCTCAGGTACAGAATGCGTTTTTTAAAGAATTAAAAATAAAAACTTAATATTAGGCGCAAAGCTAAAGTTACTGTAATTCTCATTAAGAAAGGGGGAAACTTTTTAGTCTCTTAGTTAATAACAAATGGCTTTAAAATACCTAGGAAAACTTTCTCTTCTAATAAAAAATCTACATCCAATTTTCAGTCACGCCCTTGTCTACCTTATCATTTCTCCCGACTTTTATTCTCTGTATTTCCTTCAATTTTATTAAGAATTTCTTTTGTTTTACTTTTCTAAGCCTAAGAATCTTTCTATGAATTTAAAACTCAATTTTTTTAATAATTGATTTTCTTCTTCTGTAATTTCCTTAAAAATTTTAAAGGGAATACCCTCTTGTTCTAATTCTTCTCTGTATTCCTTAGCCCAAACCTTAGCAAGTTTTTTATCTACTTCTATATGAAATTGAAGAGCAACAGCTCTTTCATAAACAAAACCTTGATTTTCATATTTTAAAGAAGAAAAAATTTTTAGAGCTCCGGAGGGGAGGTCAAAAGTATCCTCATGCCATTGAAAAACTTTTAATGTCTTAGGAAAATCTGAAAAATAGGGATGATCTCCTATCTTTTCCACTTCCACCCATCCAATTTCTTTACCTCTTTTCCCTGGATAAATCTTTGCTCCTAAAACTTTAGCTAACATTTGAGCCCCTAAACAAATTCCAAGCAAAGGGATTTTCTTATTCAAAGCCTCCTCTATCAGTCTAAATTCATAACCTAAAAATTTATATTTTTCTTCTTCATAAGCTCCCATATATCCACCAAGAATAAAAAGAGCCTGATAATTCTCTAAGGGTTCCTTTAAGCGGTCCCCTTTAGGTGTATCTAAATACTTAAAATTAAAACCCAATTTTTTTAAAGAATCTTCAAAGCTTCCTAAGTGTTCAATTTTTACATGTCTTATAGCAAGCACTGTTGCCATTCTTTATTCCCTTCCCAAATATCCGCAGATGATGATCATTTTATAATCCCAACCAAAAGGTCTTCTCAGTAATCTTAATTAAAAAAAATTTCCTTTAAAATTTATATTCTCTATAAGTAGATAAGGAAAGCATTAAAACCAAAAATTTGTGCTTAAAAAAACATGACTCTTTCTATCCATGTGGAATACCAAAAATATCCTTACAAATAGAAGCCCTATTTTAGTTCTCTCGATCTCAAAAAGTAAAAAATTCTTTCTAGTTATATATTACCTCTAACTTTTTCTATTCCCTCACCCCTAAGGGTGAGGGATAGTGTTTAAAGTATAGGAAGATATTTTCGAATTTCGTATTCAGTAACTCTTATTCTATAATCATCCCATTCCAGCTTTTTATTAAGAAGAAGTTGTTCAAAAATGTGATCCCCCAAGGCTTCTTTTAGGACTTTACTTTTTTCAGCATATTCAATAGCTTCAATTAAACTTCCAGGGAGCTCTTCAATGCCAAGTTTATCTCTATCAGCTGGAGACATATGATACACATCTTGTTCTACAGGATTAGGGAGAATATATTTATTTTCTATACCTTTAAGACCTGCGGTTAACATAGCTGCAAAAGCAAGATAAGGGTTACAACCTGGATCAGGAGATCTTAGCTCAATGCGGGTGGCTTTTTCTTTTCCTGGTTTATACATAGGAACGCGAATCAGGGCAGAACGATTTCTCCTTGCCCAGCAAATATAAACAGGAGCCTCATAACCTGGTACTAATCTTTTATAAGAATTTACCCACTGATTAAGCACAAGGGTAATTTCTTTAATATGCTTCAATAAGCCAGCTGTATAGTGTTTAGCCACATCAGAAAGATGATAAGGATCCTCAGGATCAAAAAAAGCATTTTTATTTTCTATAAAAAGGCTCTGATGAGTATGCATCCCACTTCCATTTACTCCAAAAATTGGTTTTGGCATAAAGGTAGCATAGATCCCGTACTTTCTTGCAACCTCTTTAACTGTAACCTTATAAGTCATCACAATATCAGCCATTTCTAAAGCATCTGCATATCTAAGATCAATCTCATGTTGAGAAGGAGCAACTTCATGATGAGAATATTCTGCCTTTATACCCATAGATTCTAAAGCCAAAATAGTATCCCTCCTAAGATCTTCAGCCGCATCTATAGGGTAATCAAAGTAGCCTCCTTCATCTAATACTTCGGGAATTTTATCTGACTTAAAATAAAAAAATTCAAGCTCAGGTCCCACATAAAAATGAGTAAAACCCATATCTTTCATTTTCTCTAAAGCCTTCTTTAGCACATATCTTGGATCTCCTTCATATGGAGTCCCATCTGGATTATAGATATTGCAAAACATACGAGCAACAGCCTTTTCTTTCGGTCTCCAGGGCAAAATAACGAAAGTATTAGGATCAGGAAAAGCTACCATATCAGATTCCTCAATCCTGACAAATCCTTTAATAGATGACCCATCAAAGCCCATTCCCTCCTCAAAGGCTGTATTAAGTTCATCTATGTGAATAGCAAAACTTTTTAATTGGCCCAAAATATCTACAAACCAAAGTCTTACAAATCTCACATCATACTTTTTAACAAGCTCCATTACATCTTTAACATCTCTTGGCTTTTCTATCATATTTCTTACCTCCTTCAATAAATTAATTTTTTAGAAATATGTATCAAAAATTATGCCAAATTTTCTTATCTTAAATTAAAGTTTTATTTCTAGGTTTTATCACCTTTTGAATAAAAATAAAATGATCAAATTTGAACATTAAAAAAGAAAACTTGAACAATTTTGAAAAAAAGCTAAATTTAGAAAATTATGAATATTTTTGAAAAAAAGAATGTAGAACTTTTCGCCCTTTTTGAGGTAAGTAAAATTTTAAGTTCTTCTTTTGATTTAAAGGATAATCTCTATCAAGCCATGAAATTACTTTCTGATCATCTTGATATGAGAAGGGGGACAGTTACTCTTCTTGATCCTAAAACGGGGGAGTTAAGGATTGAAATAGCCTATGGATTAACACCAGAACAGATTGCTCGGGGAAGATATAAAATCGGTGAGGGCATTGTAGGTAAAGTTGTGGAAATAGGTTCTCCTATGGTAGTTCCAGACATAGGAAAGGAACCCCTTTTTCTTAACCGAACAAAGGCTCGTATTCAAAAAAACAATATTTCTTTTCTTTGTGTACCTATCAAATTTAAAGAAGAAATTTTAGGAGTCCTCTCAGTAGATAGACTTTTTGATGAGAGTGTTTCTTTTGAAGAAGATTTAAGAGTATTAGAAATTGTAGCTACTTTAATTGCTCAGGCTATTAAACTTTATCAAGCCTTTTATGAGGAAAAAAGTAAAAGAGAAGAACTTGAACATGAGCTAAAGGAAAAATATCATTTTCAAAATATTATTTATGCAAGTTCCTCTATGAAGGAAATTATTAAAACAGCCTTAAAAATAGCTCCTACAAAGGCTACTGTTATTTTAAGGGGTGAATCTGGGACAGGAAAGGAACTTCTGGCAAGGGCTATTCATTTTAACTCTCCTAGATTAAAAAAGCCTTTTATCGCTATAAATTGTGCTGCCATTCCTGAAACTCTCCTTGAGGCTGAGCTTTTTGGCTTTGAAAAAGGTTCTTTCACAGGAGCTTATGCTTCAAAGAAAGGTAAATTTGAACTAGCTGATGGCGGAACTCTCTTTTTAGATGAAATTGGAGATTTAACCCTTAGTTTACAGGCTAAACTTTTAAGAGTCTTACAGGAACAAAGTTTTGAAAGACTTGGTGGAACAAAGGTCCTAAAGGTAGATGTAAGAATTATTGCTGCAACTAATAAAAATCTTGAAGAGATGGTTAAAAGAGGAGAATTTCGGGAAGACCTTTATTGGAGACTAAATGTAGTTCCTATTTTTATCCCACCTTTAAGAGAACGCAAAGAAGATATTCCTCTCTTAGTTAATCACTTTCTTAAAAAATTTAACAAGATCTACAGAAAAAAGATTAAAATAACTCCAGAAGCTATAGAAAAGCTTTTAGATTATCCATTTCCAGGAAATGTAAGAGAATTAGAAAATCTTATAGAAAGATTAATTTTATTAAGTGAAAAGACTTTAATTGAAATAGAAGATATTGAAAAATTTTTATACTCTAAAAACTTAAATCTTTCTGAAAAGGCTTTTCCCGAGAAAGAACCTTCTTGGAAGTCTAAAAGTTTACTTTCTGAATTAGAAGAAATTGAAAAAGAGAAAATTCTTAAAGCTTTAATGAAATGTAATTTTAATCAAAGTAAAGCTGCTAAGCTTCTTGGAATGACAAGAAGACAACTCAGTTATCGCCTCCAAAAATATCTTAAAAATTCCTTTTAATAAAAATTAATTCCTGTTAATATCTCTTACTTTATTATTATAAAGTATCACCTCCTTTTTAAGGCTTTCCTCAAGGAAGATTGACTAAAAGAACTTTATTTTTAACTTGTAGATATTTCACTACAACCAACAATCTCTTTCACTATCATCATATTCCAGTGATATTTAATCTCTCTGTTTCAGGCTTGAGAAATTTCATAAGGATTTCATTTTAATTCCATAAAATCTAACCTAAAAGTACCTAAAAACACAAAATTTAAATAATTTTATTTAACCAGCCTATATCAAAACTATTAAATATTTACAAAATTGTTTAAAATAAACAAAAATTACAAAAATGTAATAATCTAAATTTTTAGATTTTAATTATAATATCAATTATAAATCAATAAATTCCGATATGGCATATTTTTTGCATCTTTCTTAAAAGAGAGCTCTCTAAAAAACTAAGGAGGTAGTTAGATGAAAATTTTAAAGGTTCTACTTTGGATTGAGTTACTTGTATTTTGGTCGGCCACCTTATATGCAGAAGATAAAACAGTTACTCTTTCATCAACTGAAATTAAAAAATTGCTTGGTTTGAATGTATATTTACAAGGTGGTTATACTTATAATTTTAGAAATCCCGATTCCCAGGAAAATGATTTGAGGGTTTTTGACCACAAGACTAATAGTTTTACCTTTGACCTTGCTCAACTAATATTTACAAAAGAGCCAGTATCACTTGGAGGAATTGGTTTTAAATTAAAAGTATCAGTAGGTGAAATTGCAAAGAAGATTCATTCACGAGGCCTTGGTGAAGAAAATGATGAATTTGATCTTACCGAAGCTTATTTAAGTTATATAGCACCTTTAGGTAAAGGTTTAAGATTTGATTTTGGTAAATTTGTTACATACCTTGGGGCTGAAGTAATAGAAGCAAAAGATAATTTCAATTATTCTCGTTCTTTTCTCTTTAACTATGCCATACCTTTTACTCATACAGGCCTAAAGATAAGTTATCCTTTTTCAGAAAGTCTTAATACCTCCTTATATTTTGTTAATGGGTGGGATAATACAAATGACAATAATAAAGGAAAAACAGTAGGTTTGAGTATAGGATATATACTTGGCGAAGAATTAATTTTGACCTTTAATTGTATCTATGGACCTGAACAAGACGACAACACTTCAAATCAAAGATTTCTTTTTGACTGGATTGGAATTATAAAACCTGTTAAAAACCTATCTTTTATCTTAAACGCAGATTATGGAACTGAAGAAAAAGCAGATCTCAATAAAGGTGATGCACAATGGTACGGGATCTCTGGAATAATAAAGTATGATTTTAATAAATTTTTTAGTCTTTCTCTCAGAGCTGAGTATTTTAAAGATTGTGATGGAGTTAGGACTGGGCTTGCACAGTCTTTAAAAGAAATTACTTTGACACCTGAATTTAAGATAGTAGATTCTCTTATTTTAAGGACTGAATATAGGTATGATTGGTCTAATAAAAAACCTTTCAATTCCGGAAATAAAAAGACTCAAAATACATTTGCCTTTGGAGTAATGTATACATGGTAGGAACTAAAATTAATATTAAGAGGAGGATTAATATGAGGAAAGAAGAAATTAAAATTAAAGTCTTAATTATTTTGATAGTATTATTAAGTCTTTTTTACATAGGAAGTTTTGCTTTAGCACAAGAGCAGGGACAGGTTACCCCTTCAAGTCAAATAATAGCTGAGGCTACTGAGTCTACCTCTCAAGAAATAAAGATCGATACAGGAGATACAGCCTGGATGATTGTGGCTACAGCATTAGTGATGCTTATGACTTTGCCTGGATTAGCTCTATTTTATGGAGGATTGAGTAAAAGAAAGGATACCCTTAATACCATGACTATGTCGTTTATTGCTTATTGTGTAACAAGTATTATTTGGATAATTTATGGATATACCCTTTCATTTGGACCAGACATTAGTGGTATTATAGGTGCTCCTATAAAACTTTTTCTTAAGGGTGTAAGCGTAAAAAGTGTAGCAGAAGCTGCAAAGAGTATACCCGAATATATATTTATAGTATTTCAACTTACTTTTGCTGCTATTACATTGGCACTTGTTAGTGGTGCTTATATAGAGAGACTCAAATTCACTGCCTGGCTAATTTTTTCAATTCTTTGGGTGAGTTTTGTATATTTACCTATATGTCACTGGGTATGGGGCGGAGGATTTATTGGAAACCTTGGAGTCCTTGATTTTGCAGGTGGCACAGTAGTTCATATAAATGCTGGCATTGCTGCCCTGATAGGTGCATTAATAATTGGTAAGAGAAAGGATACAACCTTTATTCCCCACAATCTTACTATGGTCTTAACTGGAACAGGTCTGCTCTGGTTTGGATGGTTTGGTTTTAATGCAGGTTCTGCGCTGAGTTCAGGTGGTCTTGCTGGAGTAGCTTTTATAAATACAAATACAGCAACAGCCCTAGCAGCCCTTTCATGGCTTTTTACTGAGTGGATATTCTCAAAAAAACCAACCCTTCTTGGGCTTTGTTCCGGTGCAGTGGCAGGACTTGTAGCTATAACTCCTGCTGCAGGATTTGTGAATATCACCGGAACATTAGTAATTGGATTACTTGCTGGTATAATACCATTTTTTGCAGTAACAAAAATGAAACCATTTTTTGGATATGATGATACTCTAGATGTCTTTGGTATACATGGAATAGCTGGCATCCTTGGAGCAATTCTTACAGGTATTTTTGCAGATCCTGAGATAAATGAACTTGGAAGAGGTCTACTTTATGGTAATCCGTTTCAGCTTTATAAACAGATCATAGGAATTTCAGTCACCATAGCTTATTCAGGCATTATGACTTTAATTATTCTTTTAATTACTAAATTTTTAACTGGCCTTAAAGCCCATGTAAATGATGAATTAATAGGACTTGATGAAAGCCAACATGGTCAAAAAGCTTATAATCTTCATATATAAAGGAGGAAAATACTATGAAAAAGATAGAAGCTATAATTAAACCCTTTAAACTTGAGGAAGTAGTTGCAGGACTTTCAGAGGCAGGTATAGTCTGCGGTATGACAGTTACAGAAATAAGAGGGTTTGGAAGACAAAAAGGCTTTATAGAAGTTTACAGGGGAAAAGAATATGAAATAAGATTTCTTCCAAAAATAAAAATAGAAATAGTTCTTTCTGATGACCTCGTTGAAAAAGCAATTGAAGTGATACTTGAAAGGGCAAAGACAGGAGAAGTAGGAGATGGAAAGATCTTTATCTTTAATCTTGAAGATGCTATTAGAATAAGAACTGGCGAAAGGGGTGAAAATGCAATTTGAAAGAGTTTTTTGATTAAAGATTTTTAAAGCCAAAAAGTAGTAATTTTCACTTTCCCATTTTTAAGCTTTTAAGCACTAAATTCTTCTCTTACTACAAGTAAAGTATTAAAAAAGTCTGTTATCTGTTCAAGATAAGAAGCAAAGTAAACAAGTGATGTTCTGGAAGGCTGCTACAGTAATTATCAATCACTGCCTTTGAATTTCTAACAAGTTTTGGTGAAAAATGTAGTTAAAGTTTTTTATAGCCGAATTGAAAAGTTTCCTCAACTTTCCTAAAGAATTCTAAAGGATTAAAGAAACAATATCTTCTTTTTAAATTTATATAGCTAAGACCAAAAGGTATGACAAGGAAAAAGCCGACACTTCTTGTAAAGATTAATAAATCAACAGAAAATACTACTTACAAGAAGATAAAAAGGACATTAAAATAAAGAAGTTATTACTTATATTAAATGAAATCCTTGAGGAGTTTTCTGTAAATTTTGGACTACAGAGGATTATTACAATAAAATAGATCTGTACTCTGGTCTCTTAACTTTCCCTTATTTATTAAGAAAGACTTAAAGGAAATTGAGCATGATTCCCTTAAAAAATATAGTTTTTTATTTTCTATGTTTCTTTTTATAGGAAGTAATGCTTACTTTTAAATATTTTAAGAAGTAATTTAAATTTTGCCCTTTAGAATATTTATATCTTGATCTTTAGAAATTTTAGAAATATTATATAAAAATAGTATATGTTAAAAAATCAACAATTTCCTTCGAAAGAACTTTTGAAAAAAGTTTTTATTGCGGATTTACATATTCATTCTAAATACAGTCGAGCTTGTAGTAAGTATATGGAAATACCTGTTTTAGCTAAAATTGGGAAATTAAAAGGCCTCAATCTTATAGGTACAGGGGATTTTACTCATCCATTATGGTTTAAAGAATTAAAAGAATATTTAGAATTTGATCCTCAATCAAAATTATATTTCTTTAAAGATTCTCCAGAAGGACCAAATTTTATTTTAACTTCAGAAATATCTCTTATTTTTTCTCAAAACGAAAAATCTAATAGAAGAGTTCATCTAATTATTATAGCTCCTGATTTTGAAACCGTTGAAGAAATTAATCTTTATCTTTCAAAACTTGGCAATTTACTCATTGATGGAAGACCAACATTTGGAATAAGTTGCGAAAAACTAACTTTAGATCTAATAAAAATTTCTGAAAAAATATTAATTATTCCTGCTCATGCATGGACTCCTTGGTATTCTGTGTTTGGAGCTTTTTCAGGTTTTGATTCTTTAAAAGAAGCTTTTAGAGAGGCAACTCCTTATATTTATGCTATTGAAACAGGTCTTTCTTCAGATCCAGAAATGAATTGGAGAATATCTGAACTTGATAATATTACTTTAATTTCTTGCTCAGACGCACATTCTCCTCAAAGATTAGGAAGAGAGGCTACTGCCTTTTTCAAACCGTTAACTTATGAAAATATATATAATTCCATTAAAACAGGAAACATCGCTTTCACTATAGAATTTTATCCAGAAGAGGGTAAATATCATTATGATGGACATAGAAATTGTAAAATCTGTCTCTCTCCTAAGGAAACAAAAGCTTTAGGATATAAATGCCCAAAATGTGGTAATCCTTTAACCATTGGTGTACTTCATAGAATAGAACTTTTAGCTGATAGAGAAGAAGGTTATATACCTCCCAACAAACCTTTTTCCGTACATTTAGTTCCTTTTATAGAAATTTTAGCTGAAGTTTTTAATTTAAATAAACAAACTAAGTCATCAGAAAAACTTTATGAACAATATATTTCTTTAGCAGGAAATGAATTTGAAATTCTCTTAAATATTGATTTAAAAGAATTAGAAAAAATTTTCCCACCTAAATTAACACAAGCTATAGAAAGGGTAAGAAAAGGGCAAATATTTGCTAAACCAGGTTATGATGGTGAATATGGAATTATTAAAATATTTAAGGCTCCTGAAGATGAAACATCTTTAGGTTTAAAACAACAAAGTCTTTTTTCTTTGCAATGATTGCATAATTTTGAAGTTTTTTCAAAAAATTAGCTTTTATCTTTTTTTATTTTCTTCTATTTTTCAAAATTTTGTAGTGGCATTTTTTTTGAATATAAATTTTATACAAGCTTAAAATAGGAGGTATGAAAAATGAAGAAAGTTAAAATTTTTATGTTAGTCCTTTTAATCTTATCTGGATTTATTTTAATAAACCCTCTTACCTTACAAGCTAAAGATGTAAATGTGGGTTTATCTATCAATGATGGAAAAATAACACATTTTTATTTGGCCATAGGTGATTATTATAGAATTCCTGTCGAAAGAGTTATAATCATTAAAAAAAGATATCCTATTATTATAGAAGAAGAACTTCCTATAATTTTTATAATAACAAGGGAAAGAGGAATAGAACCAGATTTAATCATTCAATTAAGAGAAAAGGGATATTCATGGTATAATATAATGATTCATTTTGGATTATATCCAGAAATAATATTTAAACCCATAATTACCGGTCCTCCTTATGGGAAAGCTTGGGGATATTATAAATATCATCCCAAAAGAGGAAAAATTATCTTTTTTACTGATAGAGAGATAATAGAATTAACTAATATAAAATTTTTAACTGAATATTATCATACAGATCCCAAAACCATAATGAATTTCAAAAATAAATATCCTAAATTTATTGATATTAATGAAATTTTTTTCAATATACACAAAAAAGAGAAAAAATAAAAATACCCCCCTCTTAAAAGAGGGGGGTTAAAAACCCAAAATTAAAAATTACTTTTTCTCAGCAGCAGGTTTTTCTGCAGGTTTTTCTTCAGGAGCTTTTTCAGGGGCAGCTTTTTCTGGAGCAGTTACATTTTCAGCAGGTGCTGGTGCCTCAGGTGCAGGAGCTTCTGTTTTAGGAGCTTCTGGTGGAGCTTCTTCTTTTTTCTTACAACCTGCGGTAACACCAATCATACCAGCCAAAGCTAAGCTTAACATAAAACACAATACCCTCTTCATAGAGCACCCCCTCCTTTAATTTTTAATACCTAAAATTATTAACCTCTGGATTTTTTTGTCAAGAGGTAATTTGAAAAATTTTTAGGCAAATTCTCTTTGGATTAATAAAGACTTATATAAACCTGTTCTTAGATACTTAAAAATTCTATCACTTTTTATACCAAGCTCTTTAAGTAAATTTTCTGGCATACTATAATTAAAAGAATCTACTCCCCCTCCTATTCCTAACATATTAGTTAACATATTAGCTAAACCTACAATACTTGCTATATCACTCTGAAGCATAAGATCAGCGTCATGATGAGCTCTTACAGCAAATGATATAGTTTTAGGAAATTCCCACCTTTCTAAAAGATGTGCTCCAACTAAACCATGATCAACTCCTAAAACCATCCATTCCACCTGAATAAAATCCCATTGAGGATTTTCGGTTGCTATTTTTTGAAATTCTTTAATTTCTAATTTAGTATAAAGATCAAGTACTATTTTACCTATATCATGTAAAATTGAAGCAATATAAACTGTTTCTATTTTAGCTGGAGGAAATCTTATATCAAATGCAATTTCTTCTGCAATAATACCACAAGCTAAAGAATGAATCCAAATGTTTTCTACACTAAGTCCATATCCTATTAGATCCCTATTAAAGTAATTTTTAGCTACTGAGGCCACAATAATAAACTTAATTTGATTAAGCCCTAAAAACATAAAGGCTTTAAACAAAGAATCTATTTTTTGTGGAAGTCCAAAGGCTGGTGAATTTACAATTTTCAAAAAATTAGCAGTGATCCCCGGATCACTTTTTACAATTCTCTCTAATTCTCTAAAATCTACATCTTCCTTTTTTAAAAGTTCTAAAGCCTGAAAGGCCACCTTAGGAAAAGTAGGAATAGTATCAACTTTATTAAAAATTTTTTCTAATATCTGTTTTTTCATATCACCTCTTCCTCTCCATTTAAATTTATTTTGATAACCTTTTCTTTTAAATCTACTTCTAAATAAGTTTGACAACTAAATCCTACCCTTAAAACAATATTATCAGGATTGAGGGGTATTTTTGTTATATAGCTTTGAACTACTTTAAAGTTCAATTCACCGATATTTAAATCTTCAGGAGAATTTTTATATTTACTTCCTCCTACAATAGCAATTTTTGCTAAATTGAAATTCAAACCTGAATTAGTTAATTCTTCTAAAAATATAGGAATTAAACTCTGTCCTGATAAAATTACTTCTCCTTCCTCAATTTCTATATCATGTTCTTTATAGGGAAAAACAAAATAAGCAAGACCTCCTATTTCATTTTCTTTATCAATTACTCCTATCGCTATTCCACTTCCTAAAAATCCGGTTTTTAATATTATCCCTCTTTTTTGAATTATTTGATAGGACCCTTTGGGAATAGTAATAATCATTTTTAACTCCTTTTATTCTAAAATTCTAAGTTTTTTAGTAGATGAAGTGACTACATCCAACTTATCTATTTCTTGTAAAGCTTTGTTTACATTTTTCTCTTTAGTTTCATGGGTAAGCATAACTACAGGAACGGAACCCTTTCTTTTTTGCCTTCCTATTTGTATCACAGAAGCTATACTTATATTATATTTTCCTAAGACCCCTGAAATTTTAGAAAGTACTCCAGGTTTATCTATAGCTGAAAATCTAAAATAATATTTAAATTCTACCTCTTCTATAGGTCTGAGTTTAAGAGAACTATCATTTTTTGTTAATGGATATCTTATAAAAGGTCTTTTACCAAAATAAAAATATTCTATAGCATCTATTATATCACTCACTACCGCACTTGCTGTAGGTTCTTTACCTGCACCCAATCCATAAATTAAAACATCTCCTATAAAATCTCCTGTAATATAAAAAGCATTGTAGTTTAATCTAATAGAGGAAAGAACATGATTTTCTGGAATTAAAGTAGGATGAACTCTTATTTCAATTTTATTTTTTCTTTTTTGAGCAAAAGCCAAAAGTTTAACTATATATCCAAAATCCTTTGAAAATCTTAAATCCATTAAATCTATTTCCTCTATTCCTTCGGTATAAACTTCTGAAGCAGGTATGTATATTCCAAAAGCAAGAGAAGCTAAAATAGAAATCTTATGAGCAGAATCAATTCCTTTAATATCAAGAGATGAATCTGCTTCTGCATATCCCTTAGCTTGTGCCTCTTTTAATGCTTCTTTAAAACTTAAATTATTTTCAAGCATTCGGGTTAAAATGTAGTTCGTAGTTCCATTTACTATCCCTATAATAGATTTAATTTCATTTCCGATTAAGGCTTCTTTTAAAGTTTTTATAACTGGTATACCTCCTCCTACTGAGGCTTCGAAGCCTAAAAATCTTTTTCTTTCAGTGCACTTTTCCCATATTTCTTTTCCATAAAGAGATAAAACTGCTTTATTTGCAGTCACAACCTCCTTACCTTTTTCAAAAGCTTTTAAAATATAGTCCTTAGCTGGTTCTATTCCTCCAATCAATTCACATACTATTGAAATCTCAGGATCTTCTAAAATTTCATTTACATTGGTAGTTAGTAAATGCGGGTTTATTTTAATATCTCTTTTTTTATCCAAATTTTTTACTAAAATTTTCTTTATAATTGGTTTTACTCCGACTCTTTCTTCTATCAAATTAATATTCTTTTCCAAAAGCTCATATACTCCGGTACCAACTGTACCAAATCCTAATAAACCTATTTTAATTTCTTTCATTTTTGTCTCCAAAATTAAATTAAAGAAAAACTACAGATTGGGCATGAAGGCTCCATCTCTTCGCTTTTGCCTATATAAATAACCTGATCTTCTTTAGAACCGTATCTAAACACTGTAACACCTTTTAATCCCATTTTATAAGCTTGAAAATAGATATTTTTTATTTCTTCAACAGTTGCTTTTTTTGGAAGATTAATAGTTTTAGAAACTGCATTGTGTACATATTTTTGAAAAGCACTTTGTATAGCTAAATGTTGATAAGGAGAAATTTCATAAGTAGTTATAAAAAGTTTCTTTATCCTTTCAGAAACCTTTATGTCCTTCAAAAGTCCTCTCTCTTCAACTTCATTTAAGATTTCCTCTATTTCATTTTCGGAATAACCTTCTTTTTCTAAAATCTCAATGAAAAGGGGATGAAACTCCTTTATTATTATATTGTCTAAAGTCTTTCTTTCATAATAAACTCCAAATAAAGGTTCTATTCCAGAGGAAACACCAGCAATTAAAGAAATACTTCCGGTAGGAGCAATGGTAGTAGTTGTAGCATTACGCATATAAGGTGTTTCTGGCTTATCCCAAATACTTCCAGGATAAGCAGGAAAATTACCTCTTTCTATACCTAATTGTTGAGAAGCTTTTACAGATTCCTCATTTATAAATTTCATAAGTTTTTCAGCTAATTCTACAGCAGCTGAATCCGCATAAGAAATATTTAATTTTATAAGAAAATCAGCAAAGCCCATTACTCCTAAACCAATTTTTCTATTAAGCCTAGTTATTTTACCTATTTGTGGAACAGGGAATTTATTAATTTCTATTACATTATCTAAAAATCTTACTGCTAAATGGATGGTTTCCTTAAGTCCTTCCCAATCAATTTCTCCTTCTTCCACAAAATTAGACAAATTGATTGATCCTAAATTACAAGACTCAAAGGGAAGCAAAGGTTGCTCTCCACAAGGATTAGTAGCCTCAATTTCTCCTAAGTGTGGAGTGGGATTGGATTTATTAATAGTATCTATAAAAATAACTCCAGGATCACCGCACTCCCAAGCAGATTCAGCAATTAAATCAAATAATTGTTGAGGATCCACCTTCCTTACTATCTTTTGATTTCTGGGATTAATTAAAGGAAACTTTTCTTTTTTTTCTAAAGCTTCCATAAATTGATCTGTGATAGCCACTGAAAGATTAAAATTTTTAAGTACTCCTTTTTCTCTTTTAGCTATAATAAACTCTTCTATATCAGGATGATCAATTCTTAGAATACCCATATTAGCCCCTCGTCTCTTACCTCCTTGTCTAATTGCTTCTGTAGCACTATCAAATACTTTAATGAAAGAAAGAGGACCACTTGCTACTCCTTGAGTTGAAGCAACCATATCCCCCTTTGGTCTAAGCTTAGAAAAGGAAAATCCTGTACCTCCTCCTGATTTATGAATCAATCCAGCATATTTTAAAATTTCAAATATAGAATCTAAAGAATCTTCTATAGGTAGGACAAAACAAGCTGAAAGTTGCCCCAATGGACATCCTGCATTCATTAAAGTAGGCGAATTTGGTAAAAAATCAAGATTACTCATTAATTCATAAAATTTTTCTGCATACATTTCACAAACATTGGATTTTTTCGAAAAATTAGCTTCAGCACTTGCTACAGCTTTAGCCACTCTTTCAAAAAGCTCCTCCGGAGTCTCTATAATTTCACTGTTTTCATTTTTTAAAAGATATCTCTGTTTCAAAACAATAAGAGCTGATTCTCTAAGCTTTATCTCTTTCTTTTTCATTATTTAATTTCCTAAATCTATAAGAATTAAGGTTTGATATTTTGGATCTGGAGGATTATTTAAATCTATATATTTAAATTCATCCTCTAATTTATTAATTACAAAACTTAAAAATGAATTCATTAATTCTGGTTCCAAATACCATTCAGTTTTTGCAAATTTACTAAAATTTTCAAATAAAAAATTTTTTATGCTTTCTTTTATTTTGCATATATCTTCTTCTTGATCCAAGATTTCTTTTATAACCTTTTTCCAACTACTTTTAGGTAAAGCTTTAAAGATAAATTTTTTTATATATATCCAATTAGCAAGAGCAGTAAGTATTAAGGAGCTCCAAGTAAGAAAATTTACATTAAAATTTCTTTTAGGCTGATTTACTTCATTTATCCAAAAGACTGAGGGGCCAAACAATTTTTTAATAAGAGGAGCTATATAACCAATTTCTTCTATATATCTTCTTACCATATGAATTTCACTTACTCTTTTAAAATAGGTATATTCTTCATTAGTTCCTATTTTATCTGGTTGAAATAATTTCATTTCATTAAGTTTTTTTACTAATACTCCCTTTAAAAATCCTTGATAAGGTTGATCTAAATAATTTAAAATTGATGAATCAATTTCTTCATTTTTAGTTAATTGTAAAGCTAATTTTCTCAATTCTCTAAGAGCACTTTGAGATACTTTAAATATATCCTCTAAAAAATGTTCTTCTAAAAATTTTTTAGCTATTTCTAAATTACCTAAAGATAAATATTCAAGTCCGATATTTAAAGCTCCCCATACCTTATCTAAGCTTTTCCTTATCTGATCAATATCATCTATTACTACATTATCTACAATGATTACTTTATTTGCCACCCAGGCAAGTTCTCTTTTGATTCTTTCTATCTGAGGTAAATCTTTAATCATCTCCAAAACTCTAAAAATAAAAAGCTCTTCAAGTCCTGTGTACACTGTAATATTAATAGAGGGTTGAATAGTGGTTTCTATTGGTAAATATTTAGGTTCTATCTTTTTTAAATTTTTTGGGTGAATATAAGAATAGATATCCAGAGCTTCAAAATATTCTGGAATACCTTCATCAGCAAGCCTTCCGTTTCTCCATCTATATGCCCTTTCTTCTACTTCAGCAGGTATTTCCCATATTACAGACTCCATAAGAGCAAAATAAGTATCTGGCATTTCACTTCTCATAATTTCAAGCATTCTTCTAAAATAAAAATCAAGAGAAGGAACTTTAAATTCTATAAAATAAAAATCATCTAAAGTATAAGGAGGTAAGAAATCCATTGCCTCTATTAATTCCATTTCATCTGGTTTTTTATAAACTTTTATAAATCTTTGAAAAATAGCAATTAAGAAGTCCCAATCTGCTATTTTTAACCATTCTAAAACTTTATCTTCTCCTGCTTGAAAAAGAAGAACAATCCAAGAAGCTACTCTTTCAGATTTTATTCTATCTTTATACCAAGCATCTATATCAAACATAAACTGAACCTGAGACGCCTTTGCATAAGAAAGAAGCTCTACTGCTAAATCAAGAGAAGAGGCTTTTAAAGTAAGAAAAAGTTCTTGAGGAGGTAAGTTTTTCACTATCCCCTCTGCAAAGGGAGAATACAAAATTATCTTAGCTCTTTCATTCCATGGAATACTTAAGACAAGATCATAAAGCTCATGAAATTTTAAATTTGCTAAAGTAAGTTCTAAATCTTTTTCTGAGAGTTTAAAAAGCTCTTCTAATTTAATACCTGTTAAAATCTCTTTCTTGGTAGAAAGCAGATTCATAATGTCTTATTTCTCCTTTTGGAAATTCAAATACTATTACATCAAATCTTATTCCTTTTATTTTACTCAATTTTCCAAAATTTTTAATTAAAAAATATTTAGCAACTTTAAAAATCTTTTCTCTTTTTTCTCTATTTATTCTTTCCTCAGCCAAAAAACCCCCTCTCTTAAATTGACTTTTTACTTCAATAAAAATTAAATAATCATTTTTTTCTGCAATAATATCTATTTCTCCAAAATTAGTTCTAAAATTTCTTTCCAAAATTTTATATTTTTTTGAAACTAAATAATTTGTTATTATCTCTTCTGAGGTCCTTCCCTTTTCTTTAGAAGATATTCTCTTATATTTCATTTTTTGAGACATTTAAAGTAAGTTCTGTGAAAAGGACAAAGACCGTATTTTTTTATTTTTTCAAAATGGGACTTGGTAGCATATCCTTTATGTTGAGAAAATTCATATTGAGGATAAATTTTATCTAAATTTTTCATATATCTATCTCTTGCTACTTTTGCCAAAATTGAGGCAGCTGAAATACTAATACACTTTTTATCTCCATTTATTATAGCCTTTTGCAAACCCTGATATCCAGGAATTAACCAAGGCCCATCTATTAACACAAGCTGAGGCTTTACTTTTAAGGAATTTAATGCTTTTAACATGGCTTTAAAAACACTCTGAGATATACCTTTTTGATTAATTTCTTTTACTTCTATGGAGGAAATTGCATAATCAACAGCAACTTGACAAATATATTCAAAAAGCTCCTCTCTTTTTTTAGAAGGAAGAATTTTTGAATCCTTTATTTCTGAGGATTTAAAATCTGATGGGAGAATTACTGCAGCAGCAAAAACAGGTCCAGCTAAGGCACCTCTACCTGCTTCATCAATACCGGCAATAATATAATACCCTAAGTTTCTGAAATAATTTTCAAAATCTGAAATTTCCGAAAAATGAAATAGTTTATCTTTCAATATAATAATTATTCCATTATTTTGTCATCAAATCTTTCTTTAATACGAGCTGACTTACCATAGCGTGTTCTAAGGTAATAAAGTCTTGCTCTTCTTACCTTACCTCTCTTAACAATTTCTATTTTTTCAATCCTAGGCGAATGAAGAGGAAAAGTTCTTTCAACTCCGACACCATAAGAAACTTTTCTTACCGTAAAAGTAGCATTAATTCCTGAACCTCTTCTTCTTATTACCACTCCTTCAAAAACTTGAACTCTTTCTTTTTCTTCTCCTTCTTTTAATTTAAAGTATACTTTTATTGTGTCACCAGGATTAAACTTCGGCAGATCAGTTCTCATGTAATTTTTTTCTACTTCTCTAATTATAGGTAGCATAAGCTATATTCCTCCCTTTAACTAAATAAAAGATGCTAAATTATAGCATAACAAATTAAGATTGTAAATAAAAAGAGATAAGTAAAAAATTTGGGGAGGCCGACGGGACTCGAACCCGCAACACCCGGGGCCACAGCCCGGTGCTCTACCATTGAGCTACGGCCTCCATATCAACATCTTTTAAAAATTTTAATATATTTTATTAAAAAGACAACTTGAATAATTTAACTAAAGTTTTAAATTTTAATTCAACTTTTTAAAATAAAACAAACTATGAAGGAAGAATTAGAACTTTCTATTCCAGAAATTTCTGAAGGAGAAATTATAGATGTTCCAGAAATTCTTCCTCTTATGGCTATAAGAGATACTGTACTTTTCCCCTCTATGGTAGTCCCATTATTTGTAGGAAGAGCTAAATCTTTAAAAGCTATAGAAGAAGCTTTAAATAAAGATAAACTTATAGTACTTTCTACACAAAAAAATTCACGTATTGAAAACCCAAAACCTGATGATCTGTATAAAATAGGGACTATTGCCTTAATTATAAAAACACTTACTCTTTCTGAAAATAGATTAAAAGTAGTGGTACAGATACTATCAAGAGTAGAAATTAAGGAATTTTTGGAAACGGATCCCTATTTTAAAGTAAAAATTGAACCTTGTAAAGAAAAAGAACCGGAAATAATTACTCCAGAGATAGAAGCTTTAATAAGGTCTATAAAACAAAATACAGAAAAGCTTTTATCTCTAAAAGGCGCACTAAATCCCGAAGTTTCTACAGTAATTCAATCCATAGAAGAACCAGGGAGACTTGCTGATCTTATTACAGTTTATTTAAAATTAAAGGTAAAAACAGCACAAGATCTTCTAGAAACATTGGATGGAGTAGAAAGACTTAAAAAAATTTCAGAAATACTTATTCAAGAAATAGAAATAACAACCCTACAAAATAAAATCCAAACTGAAGCTCAAGAAGAAATAGGTAGATCTCAAAGAGAATACTTTTTAAGAGAACAACTCAGAGCTATTAAAAGAGAATTAGGAGAATTTGAAGATATAGAAAACGAAATAGAAGAATTGAGAAAAAAAATTAAAAAAACCAAAATGCCTAAAAATGTTGAAAAAGAAGCATTAAAACAGCTTAAAAGACTTGAATTTATGCATCCTGACTCTTCTGAAGCGGGAGTAATAAGAAATTATTTAGAATGGTTAATTGAACTTCCTTGGAATAAATCTACTAAAGATAACTTAAATTTAAAGCATGTTAAAAAGGTATTGGATAGAGATCATTATAATCTTGAAAAAGTAAAAGATAGAATTATTGAGTTTTTAGCAGTAAAAAAAATAAACCCTAAAGCTAAGGGAGCTATTCTTTGTTTTGTAGGTCCACCAGGAGTTGGTAAAACAAGTCTTGGAAAATCTATAGCCACTGCTCTTGGTAGAAAATTTATAAGGGTTTCCTTAGGAGGGGTAAGAGATGAGGCTGAAATAAGGGGACATAGAAGAACTTATGTAGGAGCTTTGCCTGGTAGAATAATTCAGGGAATTAAACAGGCAGGGGTTAATAATCCTGTATTTGTACTTGATGAAGTAGATAAACTTTGTAATGACTTTCATGGGGATCCAGCGGCAGCTCTTCTAGAGGTTCTTGATCCAGAACAAAATAAAGAATTTGTAGATCATTTCTTGGATGTACCCTTTGACCTTTCAAGAGTTTTGTTTATTGCTACTGCCAATATGACTGAACCTATACCAAAAGTTTTGCTTGATCGTATGGAGGTAATTTATATTTCTGGATATACTTTTAAAGAGAAACTTGAAATTGCCAAAAACCATCTTTTACCTAAACTTATAAAAGAACATGGACTTGAGAAAAAAAGAATAATTATTTCTGACGAAGTGATCTTAAAAATTATAGAAGAATATACCTCTGAATCTGGAGTAAGAGAATTAGAAAGAAAATTAGCTACTATTTGTAGAAAAATAGCTAGAAAAATAGCAGAAGGAGATAAAGATCCTTTTGAAATTACTGAAAATAATCTTTCAGAATACCTTGGTCCACCAGAATATATAGAAGAGTTAAAACAAGAAAAAGATGAAATAGGTGTAGCTACTGGTCTTGCATGGACTCCTTATGGAGGAGAAGTATTATATATAGAAAGTGTAATAATGCCTGGAAAGGGCAATCTCATTTTAACAGGACAATTAGGAGACATAATGAAAGAAAGTGCTCAGGCAGCTCTTTCCTATATAAGATCAAGATGTAACCAATTGAATCTTGATCCCGAGTTTCATACTAAGTATGATATCCATGTCCATGTTCCTTCAGGTGCAATCCCGAAAGATGGTCCAAGTGCGGGGATAACTATTGCAGTAGCCTTAGTTTCTGCTCTTATTCAAAAACCAGTCTCTAAAGATTATGCAATGACTGGAGAAATAACTTTAAGAGGAAAAATATTACCTGTAGGGGGAATTAAAGAAAAATCTTTAGCAGCTTTAAGAAAAGGTATTAAAAAAGTTATTTTGCCGTCCCAAAATGCAAAAGACCTCGAAGAAATTCCAAAAGATCTGAGAGATCAAATAGAATTTATTTTTATTTCTCATTTAGATGAAGTTATTCAGTTAGTAATAAAAAATAATTAAGGTCTTTTCAAATTTTAATTTTCTGGTAATAATATTTTAAATGTACGAAGAAATTAAGAAAAAGGGTAGAAAACCTAAAGAGACTCCTGAAAGCAGAAAAAGAGAGACTTTAGAAGTTGTTGATGAAAAATGTGATCCTGTAACTATTTTAAGTAGAGAGGAAATTCATAAAAAGGCACTTTTTCATAAAATAGTTCATGTATTTCTTTTCAATGAAAAGCAAGAAATATATTTACAAAAAAAATCTCAGGTGGTGGATCAAAATCCAGGATTATGGACCTCTTCCGCCTCAGGACATGTATTATCTGGAGAGAGTTTTTTAATAGCTGCACAAAGAGAATTGAAAGAAGAATTAGCGATAAAAGTAAAACTGGAAGAAGTTTTAAAATTACCGCCTTCTGAAGAAACTGGAAATGAATGTGTATCTTTATTTATAGGATATACTAAAAAATCTCCCAAACCAAATCCCTTAGAAATAGAAGAAGGAAAATTTTTCCCTATAGAAGAGGTTAATAAATTGATAGAAACTAAGCCTGAACTTTTTTCACCTATTTTTCGTTTTCTCTGGAAAAAATATCAGGAAAATATTTCTCAAAAAGCTCCTTAGGAAATAAAAGAGATTCTCTTTCAATAAGAGTCTTTAAAAGAATTATATCTTTATTTTTAATATAAAGAGGGATAGGTGTTAAAGCAAATTGATGCAATTTTTTCTCTTTTTCTTCTTGGGAAAGTTCTGACATAAGAATCTGATCTCTTAGGTTTTCCATAAGTTCTAAATAAAGTTCATATTCTTCTCCGAACAAGTTTTCCAAGGTTTCTCTTAATCTTTTTGCTACTGCTGGACTTGTTGCTGAGGTAGAAATAGCTATGGTTAAAGCACCTCTTCTTATAACTGATGGCACTATAAAACTGCAAAGATTAGGAACATCAACTATATTACAAAAAATGCGTTTTTCCTCTGCTTCTTCAAATACCTGTTTTTGAACTTCGGGATTATTAGTGGCAGCAATTACTAACCAAGCCGAATCAAGATCCCCTTTTTGATAAGCTCTTTTTTCCCAGTAAATTTTACCTTCTTCAGCTAATTTTTTAAGATTGGGGGAGATTTCAGGAGAAATTATTTTTACTTTTGCTTGAGCTTTAAGCAAATTTTCTACTTTTCTTTCAGCAACCTTTCCACCTCCTATAATTACACATAATTTATCTCTTAAATCTAAAAACGCTGGAAAATAATTTTTAGTCAACTTCTCCCCACCCCTCCAATTTAGTTTTCCAAAATTGAGTGGCTCTAGGATATATTTTAGTAAATTCTACCCTAAGATATCCATTTTCCCATTCGGTTTTTTTAATTTCTATATTTATCTTTGCCATTCTGAAGTGCGCAAGCATTGAAAGAAAATTACTTTCTCTTTTAAACTTTATTTTAAAGGTTTCTTGAAAAGGTTTTTCGGTGTGAAAAAATTTAAGTGCGTCTTCAAACATATTTTCCCCTAATAATTTATATACCTCCTCTTTAAATTCTTCAAATTCATATAAATTTAAAGCAAGTCTTATAAGCCTTAATGAAACAAAATGAGGGTCTATTTCTCCTAAATACGGAAAAACAACTTTTAAGTCTGCAAGATTTGAAAAGGGAGTTACATATTTTACTCTTGAACCGCTGTAGTCTGGTTTAAACACTACTCCCTCTCTTTTTTCAAGATGGTATTTTTTAAGAAGGTCTTTTATTTTTTTATAGTCTCTTTCTGGATCAAAGGGACCGTTAATTTCTGGACAATTTAATTTATATTTTTCTAAAAGTTTAATTTTTTCAGAAACACTCAAAAACTCTCCTGTTCCTTCTTTCATAAAATCAAAAACAAAAAAATTTATATCTTCTTTTATATAAGGTGGATATTCGCTAACAAAAGGATTGCCTGGACCTGCCACTTCTGAACAAATTATTAAATTTTTTTGGGTTTCAAAAAATTCTGGTAATTCCGGTAAAAAATCTTCCCATCTATCAGTAGCAAAAGGACAAATATATCCTCTTCTCGTAAAAGCAAGAATTTCATTATCTATTTTTACTAATCGTACATTATATCCTTCTATTTTTTCTTCTGCATAGAAGGGATATTTTAGATATCTTTTAAGTCCTGTTTTTAAAACATAAATTCTGGGTATATGTGGATAACCTGGAACAAAAAGTTTTTCATTAAAAAAAGTGCCTAAGGGATAAGTTTTAAAATCTTTATTAAGTCTGAAAAATTTTTTATTTTTCCAATTAAAAAAAATCAGTTTATCTTTATAATAAGCTAATTTCCATTCTTCAAAGGGATATCTTCTTAAATAAGGAACATTTTGCCAACAATACCTCAAATATTCTAAAATTTCTCTTTCATTTTCTCTCAATTTTTACCTCCCCAGGTTCATTCTCTTTTCCAAAAATTTGGATTTTTATCTTATCTATAAATTTAGAAATAAGCCAAGCTTGGGTAATAAGATGTTTGTTTATTTTTGAGGTTGTATAACTATACTTTGATTTTTCTCCTTTTATAATAGCAAAAACAACAGGAAGTAAAATTTGATCAGCTAAATGTTCCTCTATTTGAGTTTTTGTTTCTAAAAATCTCAGAAACTGATTAGCTGCATTTTCTCCTACTTTTTCAGCAGGGTATCCTTTTTTACCTAATTCCATAAAACCTACTCTCTTTATTTTATCTTTATCTATAGAAAAAATAAAAACTGCAGCCCCAGGAGAATCACTTTTTAGTATTTCTAATATTTTTTCGCTTTTAATTCCATAGGCTAAAAGTTTTTCTTGAGCTGAATTTGCCTGTCTTTCTAAAATATGTGAAGGTAAATTTTCTGAAATAATACTTAAAACATACGTCTCATTTGGAATAAATTGAGGAGAAAATCCTGGTAAATCAAAATTTTCCCAAGTAAAAACTTTAGCTTTAATTATTCCCCCACCTTTTGGATAAAATCCTGCTTTTTCTATTTCAATTTCCGCTTTTAATCCAAAGAACTTTAAAACCGGTAAAAATACATATTTAAGATAATGATAACAGGGGCTGAATGACACATGAGTGCCTCCTTTAAGAATTAAACCACCTCCTTGAGAAAAAGCTAAAGGATAAATAAGAGTTTGAAAAAGTAAGGAAGTTGAACCTGCGGTTTTTATATCAAATGTGTAAGTTTTATGGTCAGGTTTTTTCTTAGGAATAAATAAGAGTTCCTTTGATCCAAGTTCTGCTCCTATAATTTCAGCTTGAGAAATTTCTCCACAAGCCTTTACACAGGTTAAATGTTGAGGTTGAAGGCCTGGTTTGGGTCTATTTGCTCTTAAATTAAAAATTTTGAAAGGTTTTTCTAAAATAATAGAAAGAGAAAGAGAGGTCCTTAAAATCTGGCCTCCTCCTTCTCCATAAGATCCATCTATTAAAAGCATTATTCCTTTTCTATGGTTTTAAGGTAATTAACCAAAATTTCTACCAATTTATTAGCAAGTATTTGTCCTTTATTTTTACTTGCCTTTAGAGGATTACCCCATATTCCTGAGGACCAATATTTTTCCTTTTCAGCAATTATCATAAATTTAGGAAAATTTGGATAATCTTCAAAGGCTCCTTCCTTAACTAAATCTGGCTTGAGATAAAGAATAAGTGAAGTTTCCCACTCTCCTGCATGAGAATCTTGTTCAGAAATATTCATTTCTTTCAAAAAAGGTGCTAAAAGCTGATAAATGTTGGCTACAAAAAATTTAGCATCTTTGTTAACTTCAATAAATCTTTCTGCAGCATCAATTAAATAAGCATAATGCGTGGTACCGGCATGTCCAGAAAGAATAAAAAAATTCCTAAATCCCTGTTGATAAAATTCTGAAATTATATCTAAAAGAAGACTTTTAAGTGTTTCTCCTTTTATACTAATAGTTCCGGGGATGTTTTTAGTACTCCTACATACTCCATAATAAATTGGTGGAGTTACTAATACATTTATTTTTTTACATACAAGTTTACAAATTTCATAAATAGTATAAAGATCTGTAGCTAATGGTAAATGAGGACCGTGGGCCTCTATAGAACCCACTGGAATGATAACTGTTTTAGTTTTTTCTTTCAAATAATTAAATTCTTTTGCAGAAAGTTCTTCCATTAGCATAATCTTCTCCTTATTTGAAAAACGATTTAATTTGAATTATATTTATTTTTGCTATGAAAAAAAGGGTTTATATTAAAACTTTTGGTTGTCAAATGAATGAAAATGATTCGGAAAAAATGTATGTTTTACTTAGTGACGAATATGAACCTACTTTTAATCCTGAGGAGGCGGATTTAATTTTAATTAATACTTGCTCTGTAAGGGAAAAACCAGAACATAAAGTTTATAGTGAAGTAGGAAGATATAAAGTTTTAAAAAAAATTAAAAAAGATTTAATAATTGGAATAACAGGTTGCGTAGCTCAACAAGAGGGAGAAAATTTGATTAGAAAGTTACCTTATGTAGATCTTGTCCTTGGTACACAAGGATTTTATTTTATTAAAGATGCTTTAAAAAAATTTCAACAAAAGAAAAAACCTGTTGTCTTCACAGAATTAAATCCTAATTTTAAACCACCTCTTATAATAGAAAAAAATAGTCAAGCTTTATTTAATCAAAAAAAAGTTACAGCCTTTGTAACTATAATGCAGGGATGTGACAATTTTTGCACTTATTGTATCGTTCCTTATGTAAGAGGAAGAGAAGTTAGTAGACCACCTGAAGAAATTTTGAAAGAGATTGAGGAATTAGTTAAGATGGGAGTAAGAGAAATCATTTTATTAGGGCAAAATGTTAATTCCTATGGGTTGAAAGAAAAAAATTATCCTACTTTTCCTGAACTTCTAAATATGATATCTCAAATAGATGGATTATGGAGAATAAGATTTACTACTAATCATCCTAAAGATCTTTCAGATAAGCTTATTGAAGTAATAGCCACAAATTCAAAAGTATGTAAACATATACATTTACCTTTACAAGCAGGATCAAATAAAATTTTAAAAAAAATGAACAGAAAATATACAAAAGAGGAATATCTTGAAAAGGTTGAAAAATTAAAAAAAGCCGTTCCAGATATTGCAATTACCTCTGATATAATAGTGGGATTCCCAGGAGAAACTGAAAAAGATTTTGAAGAAACCTTAGAGATGCTTGAAAAAGTAAAATATCATGAAGTATTCTCCTTTAAATATTCAGATAGACCCTTTACTGTGGCTAAAAATTTAAAAGAAAAAGTCCCTGAAGAGGAAAAAGAAAAAAGATTAAACAAAGTTCATGAAATTCAACAAAAAATAACTCAAGAAATTTATGAGTCTTATGTAAATAAAATAGTAGAAATTTTAGTAGAAGGCTTAAGTCCTAAAAATCCTGCTATGCTTACAGGCAGAACCACTACCAATGTAGTAGTTAATTTTAAATCCCCGAGATTAGATATTAAGGGTGCTTTAGTTAAAGTGAGTGTAAAAGAAGCAGGCAAACACTCCTTAAAAGGTGAATATTTAGAAATTTTAAGAATTTAAGCTTTGAAAAATTTACCAATTATTTTGCAATTATTGCAAAATATTTGACTTTTATTTTTGATAATTTTTGATTAAATTTTAGGTATACTTTTTGTTTAAAAATATTTAAAAATTGTGGGAGGATAAAAATGAAAAAAGGAATAGCTAAAATTATAGTGTTTTTGGGATCAGTCAGTTTATTAGGAACAGGTATTATTTTAGCACAGAATCAAACAGATTCTGGAATAGGAAAAAGAGGACCTGGAATGAGACCTCCGAAATATAGTACTATCCAAGATATAGATCCTGCTAAATTAGAAGCTTTTTGCAAAGAGGTCCAACCTCAATGGCAAAAATGGTGGCAACTTAACAAGGAACTACGTGAACTTTGGAGTAAAAATCCACCTGACTGGAATACTATTGAAAAAAAAGAACAAGAATTAATTAGAATCAGACTTGAAATTCAAAAAAAAGCTTATGAAAAAAATTTACCTTATGGACCAAGAGGTGGACTTAGATTAAAAAGAATGTGCGGATGGCAATCTTTATAAGATGAAAAAATTAATTTTCGGTATATTTCTCATAAATTCTTTAATTTTTGGAATTTATTTTGAAGGACAAGCAAAAAAAATAAAGGAACATAAATTTTATAAAGGTTATGATCCTAATACTGAAATATTAATGAGAGGGAAAATAAAAAATGTTTGGATTTCTCCAAATACAAACTCGGTAATCATTGAAATTAAAAGGGAAAATAAAATTTATAAATCTATTCTCGATTCAGAAGAAACATTAAAAAAACAACAATTAAAACTAACCCCTGAAAAGGAAATAATAATAAAGGGATCTAAATTTCTTTCAGAAAAGGGAGAAGTTTTTATTATTCCAGATTCCATATTTGTAATTGATGAAAATCGCACTTATCATTTCAAACATTAATTAACTTCCAATCCGTATTCTTTGATTTTATTATAAAGTGTTCTTAAAGAAATACCCAATAATTCTGCAGCTTTCCTTTTATTACCTTTTGTCTTTTCAAGTGCTTCCAATACAGCTTTTTTTTCTAAACTTTTAATATTAATCTCAGATTTCAATTCTTTAATCATTTTTTCATAAAAATAATCTAACTGAATTTCTAATTTATTTCCTTTACTTAAAATGAGACTCCTTTCTAATGCATTTTCTAATTCTCTAATATTACCTGGCCAAGAATAGGATAGTAGAATTTTTTCAGAATCTTTATCCAATTTTAAAGGTTCTTTGCCTAATTTGGCAGAAATTTTTTGAATCAAATATTTTGCAATTTTTAAAATAACTTTTTTTCTATCTCTTAAAGGTGGAAGATAAATAGGAAAAATATTTATTCTAAAATAAAGATCTTCTCTAAATTTTCCTTGTTTCACAAGTTCTAAGAGCTCTTTATTGGTTGCTACTATAAATCTTGCATTAGTTTTAATAGATGTAAGTCCTCCCAATCTTTCAAAAACTTTATCTTGTAATATTCTCAAAAATTTAGCCTGAACATTAGGGCTCATTTCAGTTATTTCATCTAAAAACAAGGTACCATCCTTAGCAAGCTCAATTTTACCAGGTTTAGATTTTATAGCTCCTGAAAAAGCACCTTTTTCATAACCAAAAAGTTCTGATTCTATAAGAGTTTCAGGAATAGCAGCACAATTTATTTCAATAAATTTACCTTTTCTTCCGCTTAACAAATGAATAGCTTTTGCAATAGCAGATTTCCCTACTCCAGTTTCTCCATAAAGAATAACTGTAGTATCCGTAGGAGCTACCTGTAAAATTTTTTCATAAATATCTTCAATCCCAGCAAACAAAATTTCAAAAGGAGGAATTTCTTCAGGCTGTTCTTCCGAGATTTCCTTTTTTTCTTTAGGTAAAAGTTTAGAAACAAGAGAAATAAAGCTTTCTGGACTCGAAAGAGGCTTAGTAATATAATCTGCTGCTCCTTTTTTCATGGCTTCTACCGCTGACTCTATGGTTCCATAAGCAGTAATTACTATAAATTGAACTTCTGGCCAAATTTTTTTTACTTTTTCAAGAAAAGTTATTCCATCTATTTTAGGCATTTTTAAATCAGTAATTATTAAATCTGGTTTAAAATCAAAAATTTTCTTAATGGCAATTTCTGGATCATGATATACTTCTACTTTATATGAATATTCTTCTAATATCATTTTTAAAAAAGAAGCAAAAGAAGGATCGTCTTCAACTATCGCAATTTTGGGATAATAAGACATGCTTTTGTTCCCTCACCTTTTTTACTTTTTATTTCTAATTTTATATTTAAAGCTTCGCAAAACTTATTCACTATAGCCAGCCCAAGACCAGAGCCCCTAGGTTTAGTAGTAAAAAAGGGATCTATAGCCTTGCTTAAAACTTTTTCATCCATTCCTATTCCATTATCTATTATTTCTAATTTAACTTCTTTTTCCTTCTTTTCCACTTTTATAATTATTAATTTTTCTACTTTTGAAGACTCATAAACAGCATCAACTGCATTTTGAATAATATTGATAATCATTTCTTTAAGCTTATCCTTATCACTATTCAGTCTTATATCTTCATTCAGATAAAGTTGAAAATTTATGTCAGAATATTTTTTTTGAAAAACTAACAATATTTCTTCTAATAATTCTTTCAAGGAAATTTCTGAAAAAATTAATCTAACAGGATTTGAATACAAAAGCAATTCGTCTGTAAGTCTTTCTATTCTTAAAGACTCGGTTAAGATAGTTTGGAGAGGTAGTTTAAGATTTTCTTCCACTTTATTTATTAAATACTGAGAAAACCCTTTAATACTTCCTAAAGGATTTCTTATCTCATGAACTAAAATTTTAGTCATCAAGGAAATACTTTCTAATTCCTTTAATTTTAATTGTAATACTTGAATTTTTTTTAGAAAAATAGTTATTAAAAATCCTGAAAAAATTAAAGACAAAGAGATTCCTAATTTTATAATGCTATATATTTGTGCTCGCTGTATAATTTTTTTAGTAGAATAAGTATGTAATGCTACCCTTAAAATATAGGGATTATCCACAAATATTTTAAAGTCACCAATAAATACCCTTTCTGAAGTTTTTAGAGTTAAATAATGATAATAAGGGTATTCTTTAACCTCAGGTAATTGTATTTTCCCCCCTATAAGAGCTGGATTAGAATGAAGAATGATATATCCATCAAGATTATAAAGAGATACAAAAGCTATTTCTTCCCATTTTTCATTAAGTATAAGATCAGAAAATACGCCATAATCTAAGTTTATAATATCTCCTAATTCAGATTGTAAGAAACTTTGAATAGTTATAGCTATACCCATTGCTTGCATTTTTAAAGCATCTTCAGCTGTTAATTTAGCATTTTTATAAGTAAAAATAGCACTAAAAATTAATATTATTGAAGAAAGAATAATAATGCCCCATAAAATTATTAAAGGAAGGACGCTTCTATACTTTGAAATTATTTCTGAAGTTTTTAAATATTTCATTTAAAAAACTTCAATCTTTAAAAGCTTGATAAAAAATTTTTCTAAAATGATATCCACTCACAATCTGAGCAAGTATGATAAAAAAAGCCTGAGGTTTTTTTATTAAGGTATGACTTAAAATTTTCCAAAATTTCATCCTATTTTTTTCTATAAAACCAAATTTTAAAAAGATCTTGGGAAGACCCAAAATATATCCATAATTAACTTTTAAATAATTTTTATCTAACTTGAATTTAATTTTAGGATGAAAGTCTTTTAAAAAAGTTTCAATTCTTTTATAGTAATTTTCAGTTTTATATAACTCCCTAATTATCTTTTTATAACCTTGTATAAGTGTTTGATAACTCATTTTAGGTAATATATTAGTTGAAAAATCGGTATTATTTCCTTTAAATAGAGGATTAATCCTACCTTCTTTTTCAAGTCTCTTATAAAGACGTGTACCAGGAGGGGCATTAAGTAATCCTACCATGGCTATAACGATTTTACTTTCTTTAACAAATTTTATAATAAGGTCAAAAATATTTATAGGATCATTATCAAATCCAACAATAAATCCTCCCATAACTTCTAAACCAAATTTTTGAATTTTTCTCACATCTTTCACTAAATCTCTATTTTTGTTTTGAACCTTGTTAGCTTCTTCTAAACTTGCCTGATAAGGAGTTTCTATTCCTATGAATACCGAATTAAACCCAGCATTAACCATAAGATCCATTAATTCTTCATCATCTGCTAAATTAATTGACACTTGAGTATAAAAGTAAAATGGATAATTATGAGCTTTTTGCCACTCAATTAAATCTGGTAAAATTTCCTCTTTTACTTTTCTTTTGCCCCCAATAAAATTATCATCTACAAAAAATACAGAGCCTCTCCACCCCAATTTATATAAATTTTCAAGTTCTTTTAAAATTTGATCTTTTGTTTTAGTCCTAAATTTGTGCCCAAAAAGATTGGTAACATCACAAAATTCACAATTAAATGGACATCCTCTTGAGTATTGAATACACATAGTTGTATAATCACGTAGATTAATTAAATGGTATGCTGGAAGTGGACTTTTAGTTATATCTGCAAATTCTTTTGTTTGATAAATCTTCTTGGGATTTCCTTCATTCAAATCTCGTAAAAATAAAGGTAAAGTTATCTCAGCTTCATTAAGAATTAAATGATCCACTTTATTTACAAAATCTTGCCAAAAGGCAGTAAAAAGAGGTCCTCCTGCTATTATTTTTTTATTAAATTTTTTACTTAAAGTAATTATTTTTTCTGCTGAATCTCTCTGAACAGACATGGCACTTATAAAGATAAAATCTGCCCATTCAATCATTTCAGTGTTTAAAGGCTGGACATTTAAATCAATAAGTTTTAATTCCCAATCTGAAGGAAGTAAACTAGCAACTGTAAGAAGACCTAAAGGTGGGTGAGTAGCTTTTTTATTTAAAAATTTAAGTGCATAACGAAAACTCCAGAAAGTTTCAGGATAAAAAGGATAGACTAAAAGTGCTTTCATAATTAACTTTTTAAAATTTCAATAAACTATAAAAAATTAAAAATACAACATCTTTCCTTCTTGTTTTTATAGTATTTTATTTTATAATTTTAATAAAACCAAGCGCCCGTAGCTCAATTGGATAGAGCATTGGACTACGAATCCAAAGGTTGCAGGTTCGAGTCCTGCCGGGCGCGTGCTTTTCAAGAAATATCAAGGATTGGGGAATTTATTTCAAACGATTTCAGTAGATTTCAGAGGATTTTTGGGTGCATTTTGCACCCAGTTTTCACCCAGCAAGAAATTTACCAAAAAGCATAAACTTTTTCTATCATTCCAGGGTTATATTTTTGCCCAAGTTGAAAAATCTTTAAACCATATTCATAGTTGATATCGCAGGCGTTTCTGTATTGTTTACACCCCTTGGAAGTAACCCATACGCAGACATCTTTCCGTTTGCACCCTTTAAAACCGTCTTCCCATTTGCAAGAGTTAGCTCGCATGAGCTCTTGCGACACTAAGGCCCCGCCATTGTAACGCTGATACATCTCAAAAAGCTTTTTACAAACAGTCCTGTCATATTCATATTTATTAATAAAGGCCTGGGCCTTGGCATGGTTTGGAATGCTTTTTATCTCCGTGATGCCTTCTTTTTCTAACTTTTTCCTCCACCAACGGAAAGTTATCTGAGCAAACCCTTCTGAACCGATACCATCTGAGCTTAAAACAGAGTGCCTACAAAGACTTTCCTTTTCTGCTTGTCCCACACTATACCACCAGGGAAAGTCTACTCCAAAGTAAAACATATGTGCTTTGCGTATCTCAGGGGCTAAAGCTTTGCATCTTTCTAATGCTCTAACCTGCGTTGGCGTAAGCGTAAATAAAAACAACATACAAAGCAATAACAAGTAAATTTTTTGCATTAACTTCCTCCAGCTCCCAGTCTACCGCTGGG
>Ga0105162_1000303_pt1 | contig 33058 bp, 34 predicted proteins | sample JNZ201metaG_FD_81532 | JGI IMG/M metagenome (GOLD analysis project Ga0105162, IMG submission 81532) | Hot spring microbial communities from Jinze hot spring, China to study Microbial Dark Matter (Phase II) - JNZ 20120812A | ecosystem: Environmental > Aquatic > Thermal springs > Hot (42-90C) >...
CTTGAACATGTGAATAAATATCGCTTGAAATTGCAAATTTTGATGGGTCAATCAACGCAATTGAATTTATGTGATCAATCAAAACTTTGTTAGCTTTCTTCATTTCTTCAATAGTTTTATACTTTTCACGGGATGAAACGATGAAATAATCAACTTCAACCTCGCCTTCATCCGTTCCAAGGATTATAAAGCCGGAGTTAAAATATGGTTTCTCATCAAATACTTTTCTATCGTTAAAATAAACAGTATATTTCTCGGGTAAAACTTCAACAGTGATTGTTTTCCATTTATCCTTTGATTTCGGCAAAGAAGCAAATTTTGCTATCTTCTCCTCGGCAGTTGGTTCAATTACGCCAGTATAGATTACATTATTAAAAAACTTAACATAATTTCCAGCGCGAATTAAATAAACATCGTAAACATTGAACATAAGGGAAACTTTACTTCCAGAAAAAGAAAATTTAACAGTATATCCTGTTTTTGGTGGGATCAAAAGATTTAGCCCCAAAAGTGACGGTTTACCCACAGCTTCCAATTTAAGTTTTCCATTTTCAACATTTGATTTCCCAGAGATTACAAACCAAACATCATCAAGCTTTGCTCTGTTAAATTCATCTGAAAACCATATATTTTGCGCGTTGCCGATGGAATATAAAATCAAAAGCACAAGTATAAGAGAGTTTCTCAACATCAAAATTAAGATTTAAATTTTAAGTCCAAATATAAGATTGCAAAATTTTGTGAAAAATTTCAATCCACAGGTTTATCAACGAGTCCAAGATTAAGAAGGGCGTTGTAAGCGGCGAATTTTTCAGCTTCTTTTTTATTTTTCCCCTGTCCAACCCCAACAACTCGGTCTCCAAGCAAAACTTCAACAGTGAAAATTCTTTCATGTTCGGGTCCTTCAACTTTCACAACTCTGTAAGTTACATCAAGATTTACCTTATGCGAATACTCAACCAGTATGCTTTTGTAGTGTTCCTTTGTTGATTCATAAAATTTTGAATCAAACTCTCCGAGCAACTCTTTGAAAACACGAGTTAGAAATTTTTTTGTAGTTTCAAATCCAGAGTCAAGATATATTGCACCAACAATTGCTTCAAACGCATCAGCAAGCATTGAGTTATATCCTTGCATCAAGGCTCGTTTAGCGGAGTGGCTTAAGAGCATAAATTCATCAAGCCTTAAGAGATAAGCATATTTGACCAAAATCCCTTTGTTTATGATTCGCGACCTCAAACGAGTTAATCTGCCCTCGCTTGCAAACGGATAAGCTTTGTAAAGGAGTTCACCAGCAACTAAATTTAAAATTGAATCACCAAGAAACTCAAGTCGTTCATTTGATTCCGTCTTTATTCCATACTTCTGTTTTGCAATCGGAACAAAAGATCTATGGGTTAACGCTTGAACAAAAATATCCCTGTTGTGAATTTTTACCCCAAGAATCTTTTCAAGCTCTTTAAATTTTTCCTTGCTTATTAAACCTGAGTTTGAACTATTTAAAAGCTTGTACAACTTTTTGATTACTTTGAACAGAGCCATTATTCTTCAAACTTTTTGAAAACTATTGAAACATTATGTCCACCGAATCCAAATGAATTTGAAATCGCTGCTTTAACCTCTTTCTCAATTGCTTGATTTGGCACATAGAAAAGGTCACATTCGGGATCGGGATACTCATAGTTTATTGTAGGATGAATTTTGCCGGTAGTTATTGACAAAATCGTTACAATTGCTTCAACCGCTCCAGCAGCGCCTAAGAGATGCCCTATCATTGATTTAGTTGAATTTATAGCAAGTTTGTAGGCGTGATCACCAAAAACAGTTTTTATTGCCTGGGTTTCATTTTTATCGTTTTCTTTAGTTGATGTTCCATGTGCATTGATATAGTCAATATCCTCTGGTAATAATCCAGCATCTTTGAGTGCAAGCGACATTGACCTTGCAGCTCCCTCACCGCAAGGAGCTGGTGCAGTTATATGATAAGCATCTGCTGTAAGCCCAAAACCAGCAACTTCAGCATAAATTTTTGCACCACGATTTAAAGCATGTTCAAGCGATTCAAGTATCAAAGTACCCGCTCCTTCACCCATGACGAAACCATCACGTTGTGCGTCAAACGGTCTGCTTGCCTTTTGTGGTTCATCATTTCTTGTTGAAAGCGCCCTCATAGCATTAAAAGAACCAATACCCATTGGGCATATAGCTGATTCTGAACCACCTGTAACTACAACATCTGCAAGACCACGCTCAATTAACATAACTGCATCCGCTATCGCATTTGCTGAACTTGCACAGGCAGAGACAGTGGAATAATTTGGACCCTTGAAACCATATCTTATGGAAATATAACCAGGTACAATGTCAACTATCATCATTGTTACAGTAAATGGGCTTATATGTCTTGGTGTTCCTGTTTTAAAAAGTAATTCATGCTGTGTATGATATGTCCACATGCCCCCAATACCAGAGGCATAAACCACCGCAACCCTTTCTTTATCTATTTTTGAATCCGAATTCAATCCCGCATCCTTAATAGCCATCTCCGTAGCAGCCATTGCAAATTGAGTAAAGATATCCATTCTTTGAGCAAGTTTTCTATCCATATAGTTCATTGGATCAAAATTTTTTACCTCCGCTGCGAATTTTGTAGCAAAATTTGTTGTATCAAACCTTGTTATATAATCAACTCCACTTTTACCTTCAAGAAGGTTCTTCCAGAATTCTTCAATTGTTAATCCAACGGGTGATATTACACCCATTCCTGTCACAACAACCCTTTTACGGTTGAACATGACACAATTTCATGTTTTGTTTTAAAAAAATAAAAAAGGGAGAGGCATATAATGCCCTCCCGGAAAAAATTTTTACGCCTGACCAAGCTTTTGCTTTAAATAGTTGATCGCATCTCCAACAGTTCTTATTTTCTCAGCATCTTCATCCGGAACCTGGATTCCAAATTCTTTCTCAAATTCCATCACAAGCTCAACCGTATCAAGTGAATCCGCACCAAGATCGTTAATAAAAGATGCCTCGGGAACTACCTTATCTTCGCTCACATTGAGTTTGTTAACGATTATTTGCTTGACCTTCGCCTCAATGTCCATATTTTATCCTCCTTTTGTTTTTAGTTTTTTATTTTTTATGCGGTTAAACCACCATCAACAACTATAACTTGACCCGTGATATAATCTGATTCAGGTGAAGCCAAAAATTTAACAACATAAGCAATTTCTTCTGGTTTAGCTATTCTCTTTGCAGGTATCATCTCAAAAAGACGCTTCTTCTGTTCCTCATTTAATTTCTCCGTCATTTCAGTTTCAACATAACCCGGGGCAACGACATTAACCTGTATATTTCTTGAAGCAACTTCCTTTGCAAGTGCTTTTGTAAATCCAATTATCCCAGCTTTTGAAGCTGCATAATTTGCCTGTCCTGGATTACCAATTAATCCAACAACAGATGCAATGTTAATTATTTTTCCAGACCTTTGACTTATCATATGCTTTATAACTGCCTTTGTAAAATTAAAAACCCCTTTTAGATTTGTCTCAATCACATCATCCCATTCACTTTCGCTCATCCTGAGCAGAAGATTATCTTTTGTGATCCCTGCGTTATTAATAAGTATATCAATTTTACCGAAATTTTTCAAAACCTCATCCACAACTCGCTGTGCATCTTCAAATTTTGACGAATCCGCCTGAATAGCCATAGCTTTTGAACTTTTTGAAATCTCACTCACAACTTCCTGCGCCTGCTGAGCTGAGCTTTTATAAGTTATAACAACATCACATCCGGCAGAGGCAAGAATCTTAGCAATAGCCCTGCCAATTCCCCTTGAACCACCTGTAACTATGGCAACCTTATTTTTTAAATCGCTCATTTTTACGTTTCACTATTTATTTGAACTTTTTGTTTCCACTCTTCATAAATCCCCAATAGTTCAGCGTAACCATCTTGACCGAGAATATAAATAAATTCATCCTTACAAATTTCAATCACAGGTCCTGCATGATTGTGTGTTGCCTTTATCCCACAATATGAAAGTTCTTCAGCGTGTCCATCATCATAAGTTAAAACACCTTCCCAAAATGTCAAAGGATAAATACAGCAATAAAATGGCTTCAAAGCCCACTTATGCATACCGCTATTTATTGCGGTTATCTGCAAAACACAATATCCCTCCTTCGTTAAAAAGGCACATTTATTGTTATAAATATTCGTCCCCACACATCTACCAGATGGGAAATCTGGATCATCCCATTCCTCTTTTTCAAACCAGAGTTCAATATCCCTGGGCTGAGTTTCATCCATATATTTCAAGATCAAATCTTTATTTTCAAGAATTTTATCTCTTTCCTTAACATCAACATAAACTCCCCAATAGCAACAATTCCCATGGCATACCGGCACATTGCAGAATGGGACGAAGCCAGCTGTGAAAACAATTGTATCTATCTTAAAATTTTTAACTTGGATAATTTCTCTATCAATCTTATGTGAATTTGACCGGCTATCCATAAACTAACCTTCCAATTTTTTGATATCATCAAACTTATCAAAACCGGATACCTCAACATTTGAATCTATTCTTTTGATTAAACCCTGCAAAACTTTCCCAGGACCGATTTCGTAAAATCTCGTTGCCCCATCCGAAATCATGTTTTTTATAATCTGTGACCATAACACAGGGCTTGTTATTTGAAGGTAAAGCAAATTTTTTATTTCCCCAGGATCATAAGATGGTTTTGCGGTGACATTGAAATAAACAGGAATAGATGGTTTGTTAAATTTCACCTCGTCAAGTGCTTTTTTAAGTTCTTCTTTAGCGCTTTCCATAAGCGGGGAATGGAATGCTCCGCTGACAACAAGTTCTTTAACCATCTTCGCCCCAACTTTCTGAGCAAGCTCCATAACCTTTCTCACCGCATCAACCTCGCCCGATATAACGATTTGTTCCGGAGTATTGAAATTTGCCGGTTGAACAATTCCATCTTTAACTTCTTCGCATAATTCCTTTACTCTTTCATAATCAAGACCGATTATAGCAGCCATGGTTCCGGGATTTTCCTCACCCGCTTTTTGCATCAATTCGCCCCGGAGTTTTACAATTTTTAAAGCATCTTCAAAACTTAACACACCAGCATAAACAAGGGCGGAATATTCCCCAAGCGAATGACCAGCGCTCATATCAGCTTTAAGCTTTCCATCAAGAAGTCTTGAAATAACATAGCTATGAACAAAAATCGCAGGTTGCGTTATTTTTGTTTGTTTTAAATCTTCTTCAGGTCCTTCAAAACAAAGTCGTTTTATCTCAAACCCAAGAATTTCCTCAGCTTTATCAAAAATTTCCTTCGCAATGGGATTATTCTCATAAAGATCTTTCCCCATTCCAACATATTGAGAAGCCTGACCTGGGAACACAAAAGCAATTTTCATTTACCAACTTCGTTTTTTATTTTCAATTCCTCGGGTATTTCAAATCTTCTTGAATCCATTTCTTCACAATATCTTGCTACATCTGGTCTTGGTTTTGGCGGGTTTGGAAGAGACCATCTCATCAAGACCGCCCCCCATGTATAACCTGCTCCAAATGCCGACATAACTATTCTATCCCCAGGTTTCAACTTCCCACATTCCCAGTACTCAGACAGGCAAAGTGGAATTGTTGCAGCAGTTGTGTTTCCATATCTATCAATGTTTATCATAACTTTTGAAAGATCAAGCCCCATCCTTTCAGCAGTTGCAGTAATTATTCTAAGATTTGCCTGGTGCGGAACAAGCCAATCAATATCTTTACCAGTTAAACCATTTCTCTCAACTATCTCAGCTGAAACATCAGCCATTCCAACAACCGCAACCTTAAAAACAGCCCTCCCATCTTGATAGATGTAATGCATCTTTTTATCAACTGTTTCATGACTTGGTGGATTTAAACTTCCTCCACCAGGCATATAAAGATATTTTCCACCTGTGCCATCCATATAAAAAATATGGTCAATAATTCCATATTCAGGATTATCGCTTGGTTCAAGCAAAACCGCTCCAGCACCATCTCCGAATAAAACACATGTGTTTCTGTCCGTATAATCAACAATTGCGCTCATTTTATCAGCACCGACAACAAGAACTTTCTTATAATTTCCAGATTCTATAAATTGCGCCCCCGTTATTAAAGCATAGATAAATCCTGAACATGCTGCTGAAAGATCAAAACCCCAAGCTCTTTTCAAACCAAGTTTTTCCTGAATAACGGCAGCAGTTGATGGGAAAAACATATCTGGTGTAACAGTTGCAACTATCAAAACCTCAATCTCTTCTGGCGAGACACCACTATTTTCAAATAATCTCTTAATTGCCTCAACTGCAAGATCAGATGTTGCCCCCTTTTCAAGAATTCTCCTCTCACGAATCCCCGTTCTTGTCCTTATCCATTCATCACTTGTGTCAACCATTTTTTCAAGATCAAAATTTGAAAGAACTTTTTCGGGAACATAATGCCCAACCGCAGTTATAGTTGCTCTACGTTGCCCCAATTTTATACCTCCGTTTTAAGTTTGTAATGTTTTAATGCTTCTCTTATCTTTTCATTAACTCTTCTCTGCACTGTTTCTTCCGCTCTGTAAATCATATTTTTTATAGCAATAGCGCTTGAGCTCCCGTGCCCAATTATAGCAACACCATTTACACCAAGAAAAGGCACACCCCCATATTCTTGATAATCAAACTCCTTCAACGCCTTTCTTAAACCACGAGCAAGAAACCCAAATGTTAACTTCCTGAAGATATTTTTAACAGCATAGTTTCTTAATTTCCTCTTTAAAACGCCAAGGACGCTTTCAGCAAATTTCAAAACTATATTTCCAACAAATCCATCACAAACAATCACATCAGCTTTCCCAAGAAGTATATCACGACCTTCAACATTTCCAATGAAGTTAAGTTTGCTCTCTGAAAGCATTTTATATGCCTGCAAAACTATATCCCCACCTTTTGTGCTTTCTTCACCAATGTTTAAAAGTGCAACCTTTGGATTTTTCTGCTCAAGTATCACATTTGAATAAATACTACCCATAATTGCAAACTCAAACAAATGATGCGGTTTACAATCAACATTTGCACCAACATCAAGAATTATGCTTTTGCTTCCAGCTTCAGTTGGGAACACACTCCCAATAGTTGGTCTTGAAATCCCTTCAATTTTCCCAAGTATAAAAGTCGCAGCTGTAAGCACAGCCCCTGTATTTCCAGCGCTTGCAAATGCGTCAACCTCACCATCACTATGTAATTTCATTCCGACGACAATAGATGAATTCTTTTTCTTTCTTAATGCTACCGTTGGAATATCATCCATCCCTATCACTTGTGGAGCATCAACGATTGAAAAGTTAAGTCCAGCGGTATCGTGTTTTTTTAATTCTTCTTTAATTTTTCTCTCATCCCCAACGAAAACAATTTCAAATCTATTATTTGACTCTCTCAACGCAGTCAGTGCGCCCTCAATCACAGTTGTGGGTGCATAATCTCCACCCATCGCATCAACAGCTATTTTAATCTTCTTTGAATTTGACGCTTCTGCCATTGAAATTTTAAACTTGAATTATTTGCGAAATTCCATTTTTGATTCCCTGCTTTGCTTCAATTAAACTTCACCTCATTTAAAAATTTAATTCACCCCTGGAACTTTGATGTTCCAGGGTTTTAATTCTAAAGACATTTTTCAACTAAATATCATTCTTTCGGGACTATAACAGTTCTTCCGTGGTAGTATCCGCACTTTGGACAGGCACGATGTGGAAGTTTTGGTTCGTGGCACTGCGGACATTCACTCAAAGTTGGCGCAGTTGGTTTGTAGTTTGCTCTCCTTTTGTCCCTGCGTGACCTTGAATGTCTTCGCTTCGGATTAGGCATAGTTAAATCACCCTTGCTTTAATTTTCACTTTCTTTTCTCAAATTTTCACTTTCCATAAGTTTTAAGAGTGGAGCCCATCTTGGGTCTATCTCCTCAACTTTGCAGGTGCATATTTCAAAATTTAAATTCTTACCACACCTTGGACAAAGCCCAAGGCATTCTTCATAACAAAGCAATTTCATCGGCACTGAAAGCAAAACAATTTGCCTCACATCATCAGATATATCAATTTCGTTCGTCTCAGGTGTTATCACGGCAACTTCGTCAGGTTCATATTTTTTTGACTCTTCCTCACTATAGACATAATACATCCTGTAACTATTTTCAAGAACCATATCAAAATCCTCAACACATCTATCACATTGAAACCTCCCAACTGTATAAACATTCGCTTTTAAAAAGAGTTGGCGCTTTGATTTCTCAAGCGTTGCTTCAACATAAACTGGTTTGTTAAATCTTTTTTCTTCAAGATCAAGATCCGATGGTTTAACTATAAATGTATAAAAATGCTCACCATCGGACAATTTTGAAATGTTAATTTTCATTAAAGAATTCACCTGGGTTTTGAAAATTTTAGTAGAAATATAAACAAAAAAATAGTTATAAACAAGCCAAGGTAGGACAAAAAGGCAGGTTAAAAATTTAAAAGCCCCAGCTAAATTCGCTGGGGCAATAACTTCACTTCGCTAAAACCATCTTCTTAGTTGCCACATAATTTCCAGCAATCATCCTGTATAGATAAACTCCGCTTGCCACACGGTTCCCATGGTCGTCCGTCCCATCCCATACAACTTTGTATACACCCGGCTCATACCTTTCACCATCAATCAACCTTCTTATAATTCTCCCGGAGATATCATAAATTTCTAACCTTACATCGCAAGACTTTGGAACCGAAAACTCAATGCTTGTTGAAGGATTAAACGGATTCGGATAATTTTGAGCAAGGCGAAATGTAAACGCAACCTCTGAAAGTTGTTCAACCTTTGTCTGCGGATGAGCCCAGTTCGGCTTATGGCATTGATCACAAGTCATAATTGATTTAACATTGTCCTTATAAGCAGAGCCATGGCAAGCAAGGCAACCTGTTACAACTCCAGGGAGTTGATATGTTTGCTGGAATTGACTATTTTTCCAAGCATTTAATAATTCAACTGTTTTAGCTGCAACATCACCTGTTAACCTTCCACACCTTTCTTTTCTTTCAGTTGAACCAGCTTTGTAGCCAGAAGCTACACACCACTTTGTAACTGACACATGGCATAGAGCCGAGCCACAGCTAGATTGAGGCAGAGCCTGGTTTAACCTGTTATCGTAGAATTGTCCATTTTGGGCATATTGATTGCTAATATCACTTGGGAACAACGCTTGTGTATACCAGCCCATAATTTCATGAACGATTTTATCAGTTGTTGCCTTATCACAAAACAAATTGACAGCTGCAGCAGCTCCAAGCAACGCTCCACAAGTTGTTCCCCATCCAACAACCCCGCCATGCCCAAAAATCATCATTTCACACAATGGCAATAAAGTCGTAAACGGTTCCCCTACTTTTTCATGCATTGCGTAAACTATTGCCTTAAATGCGCCATAACAGCATCCTTTACCAGTCCAATAGAATTGGTGCCCTAACTTTCTTACATGTTCGGTATCAAGAATTTCATAAGGAAGTGGCCATGTAATTTGAGATTGCGCTCTTACATTATTAGCAAGATTAATAATTGAAAAACCTATAGCGCCCCCAACAGCGCTTTTTGCGGTAAGTTCAAGAAATTGTTTACGCGTTAATTTTTCTCCCATGGCTGAAATGTGCTTTTGTTTTTTAAGTTTTTCTTTTTACAAGGTGCACTTCACTTCTAAAAATAGACAAATTTTATGCCAATTCTACAACCCTATTTCTCAAATTAAAATAGCATAATTTAATTCTCACCTTGCCATCATTCGTTATATTTTGCTACAACAATGAACATCTCAAAAATCTACATCTATAGCGTTGAACTTTTAAACAGCTCTCTGTTAAATTTTTAAACATTCAAAAATTTTTAATAATCAAAATTTTCCATACCACCAGGAGAAAATGCCGTTGAAAATCTAAACACAAGCTGGTTTTAGATTCATATCAAAATCCAAATTCCAATTGAAATTTAATCATCTAAGGATTGCCCAATCGTTCTGGCATTTCTTTTGAACTTAATAATATGTGAGTAAAATAAAAACTGGAGAAATTGCCATGGTAGCACTTTTTGTAATAGCAACAATTTTAGTTTGCTTAACAATTGATTATTTTGTTCAAAGAGCACAGAAAAAGCGTGAAGCTTATCAACCGCAGGTTATGTTAAGTCCTGAAAGTTTTATTTTACCCAGAGGTTATTTCTTTAGCAAAGCGCACACTTGGCTTGAGATTCTATTTTCTGGAAAGGTTTATGTTGGGGTTGACGATTTCATTTCAAAGGTAACTGGAAAAATTGATGCGGTTGAAGTTTTGCCAGTTGGAGAGAAAATCACAAAGGGTGAACCTTTATTCAAAATTAGACAAGGGGAACGAACCTTAACATTTCTCTCGCCTGTAAGTGGAAAGATTGCAAAAATTAATCCGATCATATTTGAATCACCACAGACAATTTTGAAGGATCCATACTTAAATGGCTGGATTATTATGATTGAACCTGAGGATATCGCATCAGAAGTCAAAAACCTTTTGATTGGAAGTGAAGCTTCCAAATGGTTGAAAAACGAGATAAGAAGATTTAGGGAGTTTATAAGCAAAGAAGCGCCAAAATTTTCACCAGCCCTGGAGTTAACACTTGCAGATGGCGGGCTCGTGATAAAGGGAGTCCTTCAAAATGTTGACGCTAAAACATGGGAGAAATTTGAAAAGGAATTCATTCAGCAATCTTAAAAATTAAACTCGGGTTCAAAAATGAAATATGGGATTTTAATTGATGTAACCAGATGCATAGGTTGCTATGCTTGTGAGGAAGCGTGCGCTGAAAGATGGGGCAATCCTACTACAGAAACACACCAACTCTCTTCAATTCAAAATACTGCCGTTGAAGATCACAATGGAATTTATGTTCCCCGACTCTGTATGCATTGCGAAAAACCAACCTGTGCATCTGTTTGTCCAGTCGGAGCATTTCAAAAAACAAAACTCGGTCCCGTCACTTATGATCCTTCAAAATGTCTTGGATGCAGATATTGTATGCAAGCATGTCCATTCAATATACCGAAATATCAATGGAATAAATTAAACCCAAAGGTCACCAAGTGTGATATGTGTTATGAAAGGATAAAGAATGGTGGGATCCCAGCCTGTGTTGAAGCATGCCCAGCCGAGGCAAGAACTTTTGGAACAAGGGAAGAACTAATTGAAGAAGCAAAGAGAAGAATTAACGAAAATCCCGAAACATATTATCCGCATATCTTTGGTTTAAAAGAAGCTGGTGGAACTTCAGTGCTTTACCTTGCAGATAGACCTATGCAAAAACTTGGCATAAAAGTTAATTTGCCAGAAGTACCACTTTCTCATTTCACAGAACAAATTATGTCAAAAATTCCTAACTACATCTTTTGGGGTGGGACATTGCTATTTGGAATATGGTGGATAACAAAACGCAGAGATGAGGTTCAAAAACTTCAAAGGAAACTCAAAGAAATGGAAGAAAACAACAAAAAAGGAAATGAGAAATGAAAATAAAAATTCCAAAACTTACATTTTGGGGTTCAGTCTTTTGGGTTATAGTAGCACTTGGAATTTACTCAACGATACTTCGCTTCACCAAAGGGCTTGGCGCAGCTACAAATTTAAGCGATAACTTCCCTTGGGGTTTGTGGATTGGCTTTGATGTCCTTTGCGGTGTTGGACTTGCAGCAGGAGGCTTCGTGATGGCAGCCGCCGTTTACATTTTTAACCTTGAAGAATATAAATCAATTCTCCCATCAGCAATCTTAACAGCTTTTCTTGGCTATCTTCTTGTAATTATTGCCCTACTTTACGACCTCGGAAAACCATGGAATATATGGCATCCAATTATAATGTGGAATCCCGAATCTGTTATGTTTGAAGTAGCCTGGTGCGTTATGCTTTACACAACAGTCCTCGCTCTTGAGTTCAGCCCAATGGTCTTTCAAAAATTTAAACTTGAAAAACCCCAAAAAATAATAAAAAGCCTGACAATCCCACTCGTCGTCGCTGGTGTAATCCTTTCCACACTTCATCAATCATCCCTTGGCTCTTTATATCTAATCGTTCCAGAAAAATTATACCCAATTTGGTATTCAAGCAATCTCCCTTATCTTTTCTTCCTCTCTGCAGTTGCAGTTGGACCAGCGATGGTCACAATTGAATCTTATTTAAGCTCAAGAGCCTTCAAAAGAGAAATTGAAATTCATATACTCTCAAAACTTGCAAAGGTTACAGCTGTTGCACTAATGGTTTACTTCGTCCTGAAAGTTGAGGATATAATTAACTATAAACTTTTCCCATATATTTTTAGCCTAAACTATGAAGCATTAATGTTTTGGCTTGAATTCATACTTGGGATAATCGTGCCGATAATCCTTCTTACAAATTCACGCATAAGAAGCAGCAGAAAAGGACTATTTGTTGCACAGCTTATAACTGTGCTTGGTTTCATTCTCAACCGATTAAATGTCAGCATAACCGCACTTGAAAACTATACTCAAGCTGGTTATTTCCCAAAATGGACTGAAATATCCGTGACACTTTTCATTGTTGCGCTTGGATTTGCCTCATTTAGATTAATAGCAAAACATTTGCCTGTATTTCCACCAGAAGTTGAGGAAAGAAAAGCAATTGCCGAAGGTTTTGAAGTTATTCCAATAAAGGAAGTTTTTAAAGAGCAAAATTAACATTACCATGCTTGAAGAGAAAAACACATGTCAACGCATAGTTATTGATATTATTTCACGATTTGTTGAAAATCTCTCAAAGCTTGAATTTCCAGATGATAGACTTTATACAAGTTCGTACACCTGGGTCAAGCTTGAACAAGACTTTGTGATAGTCGGGATAAGTTCTTTAATCGTTTATTTCTTTTCCCCGATTGTTGAGTTTATATTCCTTGATGTTCCTTCACTTGTGAAGAAAAGAACTCCCTGTGCATGGACAATGCACAGGGATGGGATTATAACAATTCGCTCGCCTGTTCAAGGCGAGCTCTTTGAAATAAATAGAACACTGCTAAAAAATCCCGACATCGCAAATAAAGACCCATATTTCGCAGGATGGCTTTTTAAAATAAAAACATCTGAAAAAATAGCTGGATTTTACAATAAAGTTGAATTTTTAAATCTGCACCATTACAAAGTTGAAATCTTTAAAAACGAGCTTCTCTCACTTATCTCCGAATTCCTTAAATCAGATTCATTTTCCACACTTCAAGATGGCGGGAAAATTATTGAAACGCTGAAGGATTTGCTTGGGGTAAAACGATATCTTTCGCTTATAAGCAAAATTTTTGAAATCCATTAATACCTTTTGTCCATCTTTTGAACTCGCTTTGTGACAAAAATGAAAATAAAACCCATCCTTTGAATGAAAAAAGATTAAAAAACAAAAACTTTTAAACGGCACGGAATTTGAAATAAGACAAATGAGACCAAACATTCAATCTTAACTGTGATGAAAATTTTTCAAAGTTTAGCATTTAAGCTTTTTATCCTTATCTTCATACTCATCTTGGGGATCACGGGTATTTTTTCAACCTTGATCATACGATGGCAGACCCAGAAATGTTTGCAAATATCAATGGAAAATGCCCTTAAAACAAGCGATCTTATTAAAAGAGCTACACACTATAGCATGCTTCACAATCGCAGAGATGATATTTATCAGATAATAAAAATGCTTGGTCAACAACCAGGGATTGAAGTAATAAGGATATACAACAAGCGTGGGGAGATAACATTTTCAACCATACCTCATGAGGTTGGCAAGGTAATGTCTGTTGAAAGCGAAGCTTGCAATGTCTGCCATCGCAGCGGTAAAATAACTGTCCCCGCAGAAGCAACACAACTTACACGCATTTTTCACTCAACCGATGGATATGAAGTCCTTGGGGCTATAAATCCGATAAAAAACGAAGAATCATGTTACAATGCCAATTGCCATGCGCACAAAAAAGAACAAACAATACTTGGCGTCTTTGATGTAATGATCTCACTCAAAGATATGCGAAGGAATATAGAGAAACTTACCAAGATCCAATACGCAAGCGGAATTGCGATGCTTCTTATAATTTCAATTTTTGTTCTCATTTTCATTTGGAAATTTGTTAATATCCCGTTAAGGAAATTAACATACGGAACAAGGGAGATAATGAATGGAAATCTTGATTTCAGACTTGATCTTTCATCAAAAGATGAAATTGGATTGCTCGCCGAATCTTTCAATAAAATGACCGAAAGGCTTAAACAGGCACATGAAGAACTTTTAAACTGGGCTAAAACCCTTGAACAAAAAGTCAATGAGAAGACAGCCGAACTCCAAAGAGCCCATGCTTATATGTTGCAGATTGAAAAAATGGCTTCGCTTGGAAAGCTTTCCGCAACCGTTGCACACGAACTTAATAATCCTCTTGAAGGAATCCTTACATATGCGAAACTTTTAAAAAGAAAACTTCAAAATGAGAAAATTAACGAAGATGAGAAAGAAGAAATTTTGAACGAACTTTCAATAATAATTGATGAAACAGCAAGGTGCGGTAACATAGTTAAAAATCTTCTCCTATTCTCAAAACAAAAGGTCGGGGAATTTAAAGATGAAGATATATGTCAGGTAATAAAAAGAAGTGTTAATTTGATCTCCCATCACCTTCAAATGAATAACATAAAACTTGAACTTGATATTCCTGAAAACCCCGTGTTTATTTTTTGCGATGCTCAACAAATTGAACAAATGCTTATCGCAATGGAGATCAACTCAATTGAGGCAATGCCAGATGGCGGAACCTTAAAAATTGAACTTAAAGAAATTGACAGCGATAAAATTCAAATTAAGGTGATAGATACCGGTGTCGGGATACCTGAAGAAATTCTGCCACACATATTTGAACCATTCTTCACAACAAAAAAAGAAGGTAAAGGAACAGGACTTGGTCTTGCGGTTGTATATGGAATCGTTGAAAGGCATGCGGGTAAAATAAGCGTTGAATCAAAAGTAAATCACGGAACAACATTTACAGTCACATTACCAAAAAAACCAAACATCAACTATGATGAAAAAATTTAGCATTTTAATTGTTGATGATGAATTCATCGTCAGAGATTCACTATCAAAATGGTTTACCCAAGATGGATATAAAGTTGGAGTTGCTGAAAACGCAGCACAAGCACTTAAACTTATGAATGAGGGACCCTGGGATATAGTTTTCATTGACATCAAAATGCCTGGGATGAATGGGCTTGAACTTCAAAAAAGAATAAAGGAAATTGACCCGAACGCCATAATTATAATAATCACCGCCTTCGCATCGGTTGACACAGCAGTTCAAGCCCTTAAAGAGGGAGCTTACGATTATGTTACAAAGCCAATTGATCCAGACTATCTATCGCACCTCGTTAAAAACGCCCTTAAACAGAAAAAGTTAACAGATGAAAACATTAAACTGCGTGAACATGTATCCGAACTCCTGATGGAAGAGGAACTTATCGGCGAAAGCCCGCAGATTAAAAAAGTAATTGAACTTGCAAAAACAGTCGCCCCAACAAATACAACTGTAATGATAAGGGGTGAAAGTGGAACTGGGAAAGAACTTGTTGCAAGATTAATCCATGCACATAGCCCGAGAAGATTTTTCCCGTTTATTTCGGTAAATTGCGGAGCAGTCCCAGATACACTCCTTGAATCGGAACTCTTTGGACACGAAAAAGGAGCTTTCACAGATGCCCTCTACAGAAGAAAAGGTAAATTTGAACTCGCTGACGGAGGAACAATTTTCCTTGACGAGGTTGGAACCATAAGCCTAAAAATGCAAGTTCAACTTCTTCGTGTCCTTGAAACAAAACAATTCACAAGAATTGGCGGGAATGAGGTAATAACAAGTGACTTCAGAGTTATATGCGCAACGAATTCAGACCTTGAACAAGCAGTTAAAGAAGGGCGATTCAGAGAAGACCTTTACTACCGTCTTAATGTTTTCACAATCTTCATTCCACCATTAAGAGAAAGAAGAACCGACATCCCTCTTATAGCAAATTACTATCTTAAAAAATATGCAACGATGATGCACAAACCCATAACCGAAATTTCACCCGAAGCAATGGATATCCTAATAAGATACGACTGGCCAGGAAATGTCCGAGAACTAAAAAATGCCATTGAAAGAGCAATGGTTCTTGCAAAACCCCCGGCAATCAAACCGCAGGATTTACCAATTCAATTAACTGAAGAAGAACAACCAGAAGATGAAACACTTGAAGCAGTTGAAAAAGCGCATATACTTAAAATTTTGAGCAAAACAAACTGGAACATAACTCAATCTGCGAAAATACTTGGCATAGACAGAGTTACACTTTACAATAAAATTGAAAAATATAACCTGAAGAGAAACAGGGTTACCTGAAAATCTTATGTCTTCATCAAAATCAAACAAAATCCTCATAGCCCCAATCTATCCCGTTGATTTCGCACTCGCGCTTACGCTCGTTTCACCACTCAAAGAAATTTTCAAATGCGATGTCTTGCTTGACAATACAAATCACATAAATTTATCATTTGCTTATGATAGTTCACGCTCTCAATTTAATTCAACAAAAATAATTTTAGCGCTCTCGGAGAAATACAAAAATTTTAACGGAAAAGTTCTCGGCATAATTTCGGTTGATCTCTTCATCCCAGTTTTAACTTATGTATTTGGAGAGGCACAGCTTGGGGGAAAGGTTTCAATTGTGTCTACCCTCAGATTAAACGAAATCGCCTACGGTCTGCCAGAGAACAGAAAATTGACGGAGGAACGACTTCTAAAAGAAGCAGTTCATGAACTTGGACATAACTTTGGGCTTTTACATTGTGAAAATTATCTATGCGTCATGCACCCATCAACATCCATTGAAGAAGTTGATATAAAAACTTCCTCATTCTGCAAAGATTGTTACGAAAAACTATTTGGGCAAACTTTTACCGAACTCAACGATCATCATAACTGCAAATAAAATTGAATAAACCGTCTCAATCCACCCAAGCCGTTTAAATACCACCTTTCTCTCAAGCATAAATGTCCCCATAATTGAATGAATTATCACAGGCAAAAATCCAGCGAAAATTAAAAGACCTATTGAACCACGAATAAAAAGAACGACAACAAGAAATAAAATGGCAACATGATATGCAATGTTGTATCTACCTATGAAAAGTTTTTCGTTAAGTGTGAATTTATCTCTCTTCGTTGCAAGCGCCGATATTTTCATCCTAACATAAATAATTCCACTCCCGAAAAACATAAGGTTCAAAAAGTAAAGTTGAACCATGATTAAATCAAATTTGCCAACCCCGACATAATAGGCAGATGGAGCGGTCATAACAAGTATGCTCATTGCAAAAAGTTGCCCACCCTGCGTCTTGTCAAGATTTAATCTCGCAAGGTATAACTGAACTAAAAACGCCGTTGCGCCAATCGCCCCAAAGATAAGCAACCCATAAAGTTTGTAATAAAAAACCAAAACAGCAGATGAAACAAAAACAAATGGTAAAAAAACGAAAAGTGAATTTAACGCATCCCTTACATTTTCAGATGAAACTTTTAATTTTGATTTAGCAAGCATCAACGCTGGCTGATAAGAAAGAAAAATTGAAAGAACAGAGATAAGAAAAAGAAGCATCTTTACATCAAATCCACCGCCAATTTTCGCACCTATCAAAAAAGGGATAAATAAAATCGCCCACGAACCGTGTTCCCTTGGGAAAATTATCATACCCTACATAAAATTTTATTCTCGTTTAACTTTCTGCGCAAAGATGACGATATTTTTTGAAACTTCAGATTTAAATTCATTTCTAAAAAGATCCCCAAAAATTTCAACGCTCTTAAACCCAACCATGTGAAGTTTCTTACACAACTCTTCACTTCTTATAGGCTTTATCCTCGTCGTTACAAGTTTATATGCATAATTTTTCGTTTTATCAACCACTAAAACATTAAACTTTAGAAAGTCCCTTCTTATCTCAAAGACCCTTAAACTTGGTGAGCCAATTATCGTTGGCTCAAAGTCATAAAAGCGCACAAAAATTTTATCCGATGTCTCACGAACACTTATTATCCTTTCTTCCATTTCCATAATTTTATCGTAATTTAAAATCTGAAGTATCAGAACGCCATCACCTCTCAAGACATTGTAAAAATTTCGCAATGCAACCAACAAATCTTTTTCGTTTAGAAAGTGTGGGAGTGTATTACCAAGACACAAAACGAGGTCAAATTCTTCCCTGTAATTATCTCTTATCGTTGAAAAATCAAGAACCTCAAACTTTGCGGACGCTCCAAAAATTTGAGCAAATTCCCTTGCTTTCTCAATCATTGACGCCGAAATATCTATCCCAACCACATCAACCCCAAGTTTTGAAAGAATTATTGAATGAAGTCCAACCCCACAACCAGCGTCAAGACATCTTTTAATTTTATACTCACTAACAATGTTTTCAAAAATTTCCCTTTCACTTTCAACCTTTGCCGAAAACTCAATCATATCTGCATAATCTTCAGAAAGTTCATCATAAAATTCAGAAATTGATTTAACTTTTCCGTATGTTTCAAATTTTCCGTTTTCGGACAAGTTCAAATTCATAATTGTTTTAACAACATCCACCAACTTCTTTTATACCTTCATAAAAGCTTGCATCTTCAAGAGCCTCTTTAATCATCTCAACGGTCGGTGCGCCCAAAAATTTTCCTCCAATTCTATAAACCCGACACATTAAACCATAATTTCCGTTATCCATATAAAACGGATCAACATCAACACCATTAACTCTTATAGTTGGAGAACCAGGAAATTTATACTTTAAAGCTTCTTCCTCCGTTTTGATCTCAATTTCCTCAATGTGATAATTTTTTATTTTCGCCTTTTCTATCGCTTCATACAAATTTTTTCTAGCTTGTTCATGATTGGGGCAATCGGAAAAGTAAAGAAATTGAATTTTCATGGTCGTTTATGAAACTTTATTTTTTTCTATTTTAAAAAGTTTTTAAATTTTTTCAAAAGTTCAACATAACCTGCATTAACAAAAAATGGATAAACTTCTTTACCTGACCTTCGTCCTAATTCTCATCGGATGCGCAACACAAGTTCCACCATCTGGCGGTCCACCTGATACAACACCACCGGAGATAATAAAAACTTATCCCAAAAATGGCACAGTTAATTTCAAAGATAATCATGTTGAAGTTGAATTCAGCGAATATATTGATAAACGCTCGGCTCAAGATGCAATTTATATCTCTCCATATATCACTGGCGAAATCAAATACAAATGGTCAGGGAGCAGATTAAGGATAATTTTTCCAGAAAAACTTAAAGATAGCACAACTTATGTTATAACTTTTGGAACAGAGATTAAAGATTTAAATGCTGGAAATAAGATGAATGAATCATTTACACTTGCATTTTCAACTGGCTCTGTTATTGATTCTGGCTCAATTGAAGGGAAAATATTCACACAAAAAGGAAACTTCATGGTTTTTGCATACAAAATTGATGGAATAAACCCAGATACACTTTCCCCGCTTCATACGAAGCCTGACTATGTAACTCAAGCAGGAAAAGATGGAAACTTCAAGTTTCAATTCATCAGATTTGGCAAATACAGACTGTTCGCAATAAACGATAAGATGAAAAATCTTTTATATAATCCCACCGATGACGAATATGGTGTCTTTTGGAAAGACATTGAAATCTCACCGCAGAACCAAAGTTTATCAAATATAATTTTTAAGACCACAATTGAAGACACAAGCAAACCATTTGTCTCATCGGTGAATGTGGTTGATAACTCTCATATACTTCTAAAGTTTTCAGAAAAGATAAACCCGGAAAGCGCCTCAATAAAAATTGCAAAAAATGATACTCAAACTATTCCAGTCATATCACAAATTTACCCCGATAGCAGTAAATTAATTCTAATTCTATCCGAGAAGCTTAACCCCACAAATAAGTATAAATTAACTCTTTCAGGGATTACAGATCTTGCTGGAAATGAACTTGATACATACATTCATGAAATTTCAAATGGATTTTTGCCCGATACAACAGCACCATCTTTAATTTTCTCAAACCCATCGCAAGATGAAACTGATGTAAACATTAAACCCGAAATCAAACTTCTCTTTGATGATTTTTTGAATCCAGAATCAAAAGCAAAACTTATTGACTCAATCGGAAACGAGATAAAAATTAAAATTGAACAAAATTTAAACAAACTCACAGTTGAACCCGACGCTGAACTTAAACCAAACGGAGTTTATATACTTAAAATTTTTAACCTCAGCGATATTGATAACAACCTTCAAAAAGATACCTTGGTATTATCCTTTAAAACCGTTGACCCATCAACTTGGGGAACGATTGAAGGAAATATCATCTGTGAAGATACAGACTCACAAGTTATTGTCACAGCAGTTGAAACTTCAAAAGGTAAAAAATATATCACAAGAACAAAATGCAACTCAAAATTTACCATTGACCAAATCCCGCAGGGTAGATACTTAATTGAAGCTTTCATTGATTCAAACGGAAACGGGAAATATGACTATGGGAGAGTCTTTCCATTTACGCCATCAGAAAGGTTTACCATTTACCCAGATACTGTAAAGGTCAGGGCAAGATGGACAGTTGAAAACATCAATATAAAATTTTAATCAAAGACGATCATGCACTTCAAAGATTCTCCAGCGCTTGCAGTTAACATAAAAGCATCAAGCGTATTTTCTATTTTAAATCTATGGGTGACAAATTTTTCAGCTTTTATTATCCCCTTGCTTATTAATTCCAGAGCTTCAACCGTATCATCCGGACCAGCGGAATAGCTTGGGATTATTGAAATTTCCTTGAAATAAACTTCATATGGTTTTATTTCAAGTATTGCATCATCAGGGGTTGGTGTAAATAAAACAAGTTTCCCTCCCTTTGCAACGATCTCAAGTCCTGAATAAATTGCTTCAATTGTCCCTGGTCCAACTATGACGACATCAGCACCGTAACCTCCTGTAATTTCAAAGACTTTTTCCTTCACACTTTCATTTGAAAAATCAATAACATAATCGGCGCCATTTTCAATTGCCTTTTCAAGCCGATATTTTACTTTATCAACTCCAATTGTGAGCTCAGCTCCGTAAAATTTCGCAAGTTTTACATTCACCTGTCCCATAAATCCAAGTCCAAGAATGACAACATAATCACCTTTCTTCACACCCGCTCTTTTAAAAGCCTTAACAGAACAAGCCACTGGCTCAACAATTGCGCCATCTTCAAATGAAAGATGGTCAGGCAACTTCAATGTATCATTTCTGAGATTGACATTTGGAACTTTGATAAATTCTGCAATCCCTCCAGGTATTATTTTTGAGTTTTTCCATACATCACACATAACATAATTCCCCCTTTTACAATATCTGCATTCCATACAAGGGGCGTGATGATGGACAAATACTCTATCACCCGGTTTGAACTTATCAACATTTTCCCCGACTTCAACAACAACACCGCTGATCTCATGTCCTATCACAATAGGTGCTTTCTTTTTCACATACCACTTCATCGTATCACTTGAACAAATCCCACAGGCTTTAACCTTTACAAGCATTTCGTCAGAATTTATATCCGGCAGGTCCATTTCCTCTATCCTTATATCTCCAAAGTCGTATAATTTCGCAACTTTCATAATTAAAATTTTTTTTAGTTAATTTAATAAAGATCAAAAACTAATCATAAAATTATACACATGCTCCTAAAGAATAAATTTTCTATAGCCGACCTTGAAATAGCTACTGGAATAAAAGCCGGTACCATAAGGATATGGGAAAAAAGATATAAAATACTTAATCCCAAACGTGGTTCTAGAAATATCAGATATTATGATATAAACGAATTTAAAAAAATGCTAAATATATCATTCTTGTATCATCAAGGTTTAAAGATCTCAAATATAGCTGCACTTTCAGAGAGACAACTAAATCAAAAAATTAATGAGATAGCCAAACAAGATATTTTAAAAGCGAGTTTTATGAAGTTTATATCAAGTATAATTGAAATAAACATTGACGAATTTGAAAAATTGCTTGCCGAAGCCATTAATTCCTACGGTTTAGAGAAAATTTATGAGGAAATTTTGATACCAATTCTTGAAAAAATTGGTTTATTCTGGCAATCTGAAACCATCTGTCCAGGGGAAGAACTCATATTGTTAAAAATTATAATAGAAGCCATCATAAAAAACTATAAACAAGATATTAAAAGAAAAAAGCCTCTTTTATTTTTGTTGTTTTTATGCGAGAACGAGCTTCATGAAGTTAGTTTACTATTAGCAAGATATATAATACAAAAATGCGGTCATAAAGTTATATATTTAGGTCAGGCAACTCCAATTCAAGATATAATTTTATTAACCCGAAAATTACCTAACATTAACTATCTATTGACCTCTTTCGTTGCCCCGATAGATAGCAAAACATTAAACGAGATAATAGAAGCCTTACTCTCAACTCAGAAACCTATTATGATCATAGGCAGACAAGTTAAAAATATATCATTTCCAAAGAGAAGAAACTTAAATATATTTACCGACATAGGTGAATTTAAAAAATTCATCTATGAGCTTGCCTAACTACTCTCTCTCTAATTTTTAATATTGTTCCTGTTTTTATTTGTTTTTTGTTTAACAAATTCGTATTTTCTGTTAAACAAAATTTATTTTCCTATGCCATTAGAAGTTATTATTATCGGTTCTGGATTTTCTGGTCTCGCTTCATCAATTATTCTTGCAAACGCTGGATATAAAGTGAAGGTATTTGAGAAAAATTCATCTCCAGGGGGCAGGGCTCGCTCTTTAGAGTATAATGGTTTCAAGTTTGATATGGGTCCTACATGGTACTGGATGCCAGATGTATTTGAAAAGTTTTTTAATAGATTTAACACTACGCCTTCAAATTTTTATGAACTAATAAGGTTAAATCCTTCATATAGAGTTTATTTCGCCGAAAACGACTATGTAGATCTTCCTGTAGAGCTTGCTCAAATTATTGAATTATTTAATAAAATAGAACCAGGTTCTTCTCAAAAGTTCCTCAAGTTTTTGAGTGAAGCTGAAAAGAAATATAATTTAAGTGTTAACAAGTTTATATACTATCCTAATTTAGCCTTATCTGAGTATTTAAATAAAGAGTTTTTGTTAAACATTTTAAAACTCAACCTTTTCAGCAGTTTTCAGAGGTATCTTAGAAAAAATTTTAAAAGCGAAAAAATAATTGCCATATTGCGTTTCCCTTTAATTTTTTTAGGAGGAAACCCAGAAGAGCTACCTGCTCTTTATTCTATAATGAATTACGCAGATATCAAATTAGGAACATGGTATCCAAAAGGAGGTTTCAAAAGCGTGGTTGATTCGCTATATAAACTCGCTATATCTGCAGGTGTTCAATTTAATTTTGAGGCGCCCGTTCAAAAGATAATTGTTCGCGGAAATAAAGTTAATGGTGTCATAGTAGATAAAGAAAAGATAAAAGCAGATATAGTAATAGCCACTTCAGATTACCATCATTCTGAGAGTTTACTTGATATAGAATATCGAAACTATCCCCCAAAGTACTGGGAAAGCAGAGTGTATACCCCGTCTGGAATTTTATTCTATGTTGGGTTAAAAAAGAAATTACCAAAACTACCGCATCATATACTGTTTTTTGACGAAAACTTTGAAGCACACATAAATAGTATTTATAAAAAACCTGAGTTTCCACCCAAACCTCAAATTTATGTAAACCTTCCATCACAAACAGAACCTGAATTAGCTCCAGAAGGCAAAGAATGTATATATTTTTTCATACCTCTTGCCCCTGGGCTCAAAGAAGACGAAGAAATAAAGCAGAGGTACTTTAACTTTGCAATTGAAAAATTTGAAAATTTAGTCGGCGAGAAAATAAAAGACTCTATTGAATTTTTTATCTCTTATGGTCCAAGTGACTTTATGAAAGATTACAACGCTTACAAGGGAAATTGTTATGGGTTAGCAAACACCTTGTTTCAAACTGCTATTTTTAAGCCTAAGATTAGAAACAGAAAAATAAAAAATCTATTTTACGCTGGTCATACGACCGTACCAGGACCGGGTGTTCCACCGTCTATAATCTCTGGCACCATTGTTTCAGACTTCATAATAAAAAATAAGGATGAGATATGAACTATTACGAAATCTACGATAGATTCTCCGAAAAATGTAGTAAAATTATTACAAATTTATATACAACTTCTTTTTCAATTGGGATATTTTTGCTGGATAGGAAAATAAGAAAGGATATATATTCAATTTACGGATTCGTTAGATTAGCAGATGAAATAGTTGATACATTTCATGACAAAGATAAACATAAACTTCTTTACGAGTTTAAAGAACAAACATACCGCGCAATTAATGAAAAATTTAGTTTGAATCCTATCTTAAATAGTTTTCAGAAAACCGTAAACAAATATAAAATTGATACCGAACTTATAGAGGCATTTTTTAAAAGTATGGAAATGGATCTTTACATTAGCGACTATTCAAAAGATATTTTGAAGAATTATATCTATGGTTCTGCAGAAGTAGTCGGGCTTATGTGTTTAACCGTTTTTACTAATGGCGATAGTAAACTATACTATGAACTTAAGGAGCATGCAATTAAACTTGGGTCAGCTTTTCAGAAAATAAACTTCTTAAGAGACATAAGATACGACAACTTTATTCTTAAACGAAGATATTTTAATAAACTTGATTTAAAAACCTTAGACGAAAAAGAATTAAAAACTATCATAGATGATATTCAAGATGAATTAAAGTTTGCATTGCGAGGAATACAAAAGCTGCCTAAAGAGGCTAAGTTAGGCGTTTTTGTTGCCTATTTATATTACTACTCACTTTTAAAAAAGATTAGAAAAAGCCCAATTGAAGTGCTCTGGAGAAAAAGAATTAGAATTTCAAACTTTCGGAAAATTCTCATAGCTCTAATAAGCATTATTAAAGTAAAAATTTTAAGGTTACAAAACCTATGAAAATTCTTGTAGTTCCATTTAACCTCCTTTCTCATGTGGGAAGATGCTTAACAATAGCTAAATCTCTAAAGGAACAATTTCAGGTGACATTTTTAATTTCTAAAGAATATATAAGCTTTGTAGCAGAACACGGTTTTTATTATCGTATAATTCACAATCAGGATAATGATATTCTCAACAAAGTTAAGCTTTCAGATTTTTCATGGATAAATAAACAGAATATCCTTTCAAATTTTAAGTATTTGACTTCAGCGATAAAGGAAATTAACCCAGATTTAGTAATATCTGACTCCAACATTTTTACCTCAATTTCCTGTGAATATTTAGGTGTGCCACACATTTCACTTGTAAATACTTATATGAGTAGATATTTCGCTGAAAGACATACAGATATAAGTTATTTAAATATCAAGCCTAAACTTTTCATTTCTTTGCTTTATAAGCTAATCCCAGAGCCCAAAAGGTCTGAAATATTTAAAAGGGGTGAAGACATATATCTTAGAAATTTTCACGCACCTTTTAGATTTATTAGAAATCAATACACTTTAAGCGAGAAACACCATCTCTTTGATGAATTTGAGGGCGATGAAGTTTTTTTGCTTGATCCCGAGGAAATTTTTCCTATAGTCAAAAACAAAAAAACCAAAGTTATTGGTCCTATTTATTACAATCTCAATGATGTGAAAACGGAAAAGGTTAAATTCTATAAAAATAAACCGAACATTTTGATAACTTTGGGAAGTAGCGGAGATATAAAAAATTTTTTGTTTCTTGAAAAGATCAACTTAACAAAAACGTATAATGTCATATTACTTGGTGAATCATCTTTTTCTCTGCGCATAGATGGAGCTCAAAGGATAAAGTTCGCTAACATCAGACAAATTGCTGACTATATTGATGTTGTAATATGTCACGGCGGAAATGGAACCGTGTATTCTTTTTTAAGTAAGGGCGTAGCCTCTATAACCATACCTTCCCATATTGAACAGTATTGGTTTTCTTATCAAATTCATAAAAAGGGTCTGGGCGTGTTATATAACCCCCAGAGTAAAACAAAGATAAATGAAATAATTGAAAATCTGATAGATATTAGAAGGAAAGGTTTGCTAAATGACATCTCTAAGCTTTTTGATGTTGAAAGATCTGTAGAAAGTTTCAAAAGTTATCTTTTTAACTTTATTAAAAACAAAAATATGGGTTAATCTAATGATGGAGATATTTTTAACTTCAATCGTCGTATTTTTACTTATGGAACCAATTGTTTGGCTGATCCATAAATATGTAATGCATGGTTTTCTATGGGTTTTACACGAGGATCATCACAAAAAATATCCCAAGAAAGGATTAGAAAAAAATGACATTTTTGTTTTATTTTTTGCACTGGTTAGTATAGCATTGCTATATTTAGGATTTAAGTCTGGGAATAAATTAACTTTGAGTATTGGGATCGGAATGACCATTTATGGATTCGCGTATTTCACTATGCATGATGTCTTATCTCACAGGAGGATAAACATATTTAAGAATCCTAAAAATTTCTATTTTCTTGCAGTTATAAGAGCACATAAACAACATCATAAAAACTTAGAAAAGGATAACTCAGAATGCTTCGGGTTCGTTTATCTTTTCCCAATTAAGTATTACAAACTCTCATTAAAGAAATCAAATGCGATATGAATAATAAAACATATTTGTATTTATTCCTTGACATATCGTCTATCATAATTCCTTTTATCTCGGGATTCCACAAGAAAATTAATCTCCACAAAAAATTTCCATTTATTTTTATCGCCAATTTAATTGTGATGCTACCATTTATAATTTGGGATTATATATTTGTGGGTGCAAAAATTTGGGGATTTAACGACAAATATACAGTAGGAATTAATATACTAAACCTTCCTATTGAAGAATATCTTTTCTTTATATGTATACCCTTTGCTTGTGTTTTTACACATCTTGCCCTTTGGAAGGTGCTTAAAATTTCAAAGTTGACTTCCAATATACATCTTTTACCCCTACTTCTAATTTTAATGGCTTCAATTTTTTTCATTTTCCAGTCCAAAATATATACAAAATTAGTGGGTTTCGTCACTTTGATTAGCTCACTCTTTACACTGTTCTTATATCGCACAAACATCATAAAATTTGCCAAAGAATTCGCGATCTCGTATCTCATTTTGTTATTTCCATTTTTAATCGTAAATGGAACACTCACGGGTTCATTTACAGCTGAACCAATCGTCTGGTATAACGAAAATGCAATATTAGGAATTAGAGTTCTAACGATACCGATTGAGGATTTTTTATATGCCTTCTCTTTAATTATTTTGAATATTGCATTAGTAGATTTTCTAATAAAGTTGAAAAATCATTAAAATTCAATTTCATATTTTATACCTTCCCTTCGTGATAGTTTTTCAAATACCTCATGAATATGAACAATGCGATATTTCCCACTTATGAGACGAGTTAATTCATCTGAATTATCACATAAAAACTCGTAAGCTTTTCGCACATCTTGTGATGTGAAATGAAAGACTCCTTTGATCGTTATTTGATCATAGTGAATTCTCGTTGCATCAAAATTTACTTTCGTCCCAGCTGGACAACCACCAAATAAAATTACCATCCCACCTTTTGCAACAAGTTCAACGCTTTCTTCCCATACCTCTGGCTTTCCTGTGCATTCAATAACTAAATTAGGTCCTATACCCGATGTAATTTCCCTTAACCTATCAAAGAGGCTAAACTCTGATACATTTATAATTTCGTCCGCCCCAAAGTTTAATGCAATATCAAGTCTTTCTTTGTGTCTTCCTGCGACGATGAGATTAACATTAAAAAATTTCTTTATCGCAAGTGTAAACATTAATCCGATAGCTCCATCACCAATTACCAAAACTGAGTCCCCCTCTCGGATATTTAAATTTCTTATTCCGTTCATCACACACGAAATTGGTTCAAGAAAAGACGACTGGGTGAAGGATAAATTTTTTGGTTTTATAAACATATTCTTCTTGACAATTCTCGCTGGGACTTTTGCAAATTCGGAATACGCCCCCAAAAAGATACCTTCAAACAAATTAACACATAAATTTTCATCCCCTCTTCTACAATAATAGCACTCACCACAAGAGGCGGAATTTGCAAACATTACTTCATCACCTTCTTTGAAATTTTTAACTCCAGCTCCAACCTTATAGATAACACCTGAACACTCATGCCCGAAAAGCATTGGGAATTTAAATTTTGGATGTCCCCGAAGATACATTTTCAAATCTGTTCCACATGTAAGGGCGGACCTAACTCTAACAATAACCTCACCATCCATCGGCTCTGGAATTTTAACATCCTTTATTTCAATTTTTCTTATATTGGTTAAAAAAGCACTTAACATTTCCAACTATCACATTTTTAACTTTTAACTAAAAGCAGAGCTGGTTTGTATCTATTGGATATGAATTCCTCACAAGCAAGATTTAGAAAATTGATTATATTTTTCAAGCCAATTTGCTCCCCAAGCTCAAATGGACCAGCTGGAAATTTAACAAGTTTGAAGGCAAGATCTATATTTTCTTTGCTTGCGAGACCCTCCATCAGAGCATAAAATCCTTCATTTATGATCATCGCAATAGTCAAAGCGAGGACAACTTTTTGCGATTCATTCAATTCATTCTTTTGGCTTAAAATTTTTTTGCATATTGTATCGGCAAGATTTATAAACTTTTTGCTAAATTTATATTTTACTTTCTCACGCCTCAAAAAGTCATGCAGTTTTTTTTCTTTTCCAACATAATAATAAAATCCTGCGTTCGTTTTTCTGCCGAGCAAACCAGCTTCAACAAGCTTTGCTTGAAATGTAACGGGTTTAAACCTTTCTTCATAATTAAATCTCTCATAAATTGATCTTGATACAACATAATTTACATCAAGTCCCACATAATCAATCACTTCAAACGGTCCAAGTTCAAGCCCAAAAAGTTTAAATGCTTGATCTATTTCTTCTATTTCCGCAAGTCCAATCTCATACGCACGCAACGGCTCAAGATAAAAATGTCTTGAAATTCTATTAACTATAAACCCTGGCGAATCTTTAACAACGATTGGTGAATGCCCAATTTTTTTCAAAAATTCAACAGTCTTTTCAACAACCTCATCCGATGTATGCTGTGCTTTCACGACCTCAACAAGTTTCAAAACATACGGCGGATTAAAAAAATGAGTTCCGATAACCCTATACGGATTCTCCGTTGCAGAAGCAATCTTTGTGACCGACATTGAAGATGTGTTAGTCGCAAGTATAGTTGATGGAGGACATCTGTCATCAAGTTCCTGGAAGATTTTTCGCTTTACATCAATATCCTCAATCACCGCTTCAAAAACTATATCAGCAGTTATAAAATGTTTTAACTTCGTCGTCGGATGAATTTTTGTTAAAATATTATGAAACTGTTCCTTTTTAATTGTCCCTATTTCAATCGCCCTTTGAAGATGAGCCCTTATTTTTTCAAGCGCATTTTGCAATGTCTCATTTGATATGTCAAACAATATAACATCATAACCTGCTTGTGCCATAACCTGTGCAATTCCACTCCCCATTCTGCCAGCTCCAACAACTCCGATAGTGTTCATTTCTTTTTTTACTTTTGTTTTTAAATGAAACTTCCATCTGAAACTTTGTATCTTCTTATAGCTTGAACAACTGCCTTCTCAAATTCTTCAACTGGACTTACAACTATGATTTTTATCTTTGCGATTTTTATTTCCGCCTGTTCAGAACCTTCAAATTTTACATTTATCTCAACATCGTAATCCCCAATTTTAAACTCAACTTTATCAGTTTTTCTATCCGACTTTATAAAATTTTTTCTGTTTAACATCCCCCACGCCGAAATAACCGCCTTTTCAACCATTTCAACTTTTTCAATCCTTGAAAGTTTAATTTCAATCGTTACCTCATCAACCTCGGAATAGCCAGTTGATTTGATTATCACATCGTTAGTTGTATCCCTTTTCATTGAAACCTTGTAAAAAACTTTTATCTCGCCAGGATAATAATTTCTGCTATCAAAAGATTTTCTCTTTTTAACTTTCGGGGCGAGTTCAACAGCTTTGTTAATTCCCTCACGGGCAAATTTTAATGCTTCTTTAACCCCAGCTAAAGTTTCAAAATTCAAACCCATCGTGAGTAAAAATATGAAAATCCTAATCAGCAATTGATGCCTCATACTCTTCTTTAAATTTTTTTACAGCATTGAAAATCGTTCTTGCTATCTTCCACTGATTTGTCTCGCTTCTTAGATATTTCTCTTCTTCTGGATTTGAAAGATAGCCCATCTCAACGAGAACGCTTGGCATTGAAGCCCCGACAAGGACATAAAAACCCGCCTGGCTTACTCCATTGACTTTTATATCCAGAATTTTTCCCGCCTCCTTATGCAAAATCTCGGCAAATCTTTCGCTATTTTTAACATAAACATTATGAGCCATCGCAGTTAATATATAGCTTTCATCTGTCAAATGCTTATATCTCTCCTCGTAATTTTCCTCAAGTTTTATAACAGCATTTTCCCTTTCCGCAATTCTAATGGCATCCTCAGTTTTACCAGGTCTTAAAATATAAACTTCAAATCCATTTGCGCTATGTGGTTTATACGGCATTGAATTACAGTGCAAACTTATAAAAATTTTACCACCATTTGAATTTGCTATCTGCCCACGCCTATATAACTCAACAAACTCATCCTCCTCTCTTGTCATAACGACCTTTATTCCAAGATTTTCAATCAGCGTTTTCAACTTTTTTGCAACAGCAAGAGTTATATCTTTCTCACGAGTTCCATAAACTCCAATCGCACCAGGGTCTTTCCCACCATGCCCAGCATCAATTACGACAACATCAAGCAAAAATTTTCTTTTGACATCTTCAATCCTTGAGATTATTTCATCAATGTAAAGTGATATTAAAATATCTGTCCCATTTTTATCGGCTATGACCTCGTAATGTTTTATCTTTGGTTTTAATTTGAAAGATATCTGAACCGAGCGCGAATGAGGTATGACTTCAATATCACTGAAAAGCTCTGGAGCTGATAGATTTTTTAAAGCGGAAATATCAACCTTAGCATTTGCAATTGTTATATAAAGCCAGTTATTTCTCCCAAGCCAGACTTCATAATCGGAAATTTTCCTTGCGGTTAAAATTTTAAATAAATAGCCGTTCTTTCTTTTTTCAACCTTTACATCGTAAACATCAAATTTGGGCAGACTCACCTCAACTGGTTCAGAGATTGAAATAATTATCATATTGTTTTTCTCATCAAACTTGAAATCGTGTGGGAAATAACGGCTGAAAATTTCAGAAAAATACTTAACAGGGACAAAAATTTTCCCAGCCCCAGAAATAACCTCAACTGGAATCTGAAAAATCTTCACTTCATCACCTGAGGACACAACGATAAAAGGGTTTTCAGATATAAACTTAAAAGTGTTGTCGGAAACTTTGAAAGTTAGCAAGTTATTTAATGTATCCGTTCTATACTCAATTCCAAGAAGCCCCAAAAGATCAGGCAAAGAAATGTAAAGAGTTTTCGCCTCACGGAATGCAGGGATCACCTCAATTTTATTGTTTATCTTAACCTTAAAAACATCGGCATTCAAAGTTTCAAAAATCAAAAGAATTAAAACAAGATATTTTAACAGCCTCCTCATAAACATCTCAAAATTCAACTTTCTTCTTGCCAGCATCAACTTCTTTGATAAATTTAATTAACCCCCTGAAATAATTTTCTTGATCATCATACATACACATATGACTTCCATTTGGGCAGAAAAGGTAACTTCCGTTTTGAACCTGCGTTGCCATCCATTTCATATGTTCTGGGTCCATTGTGTCATATCTTGCCCCAATGACAAGTGTTGGGACTTTAATTTTATTTAAATCTTTGGATCTATCCCATTTTTCAAGTCGCCCCGAGATTCCAAACTCACTTGGTCCCTGCATCAAAACATAAATTTTCTCATTCGTATGATTGAATGCCCTCACAACGGGATCAGGCCATTCTTCAATTGGGATTCTCAAAACATGCTTGACATAGTAATGCTTTAAAAGGAGTTCCATATATTTTGGATTTTTATACTCACCTTTCGCTTCAAAATCACGGATTTGTTTTAAAACCTCAGGTGGTATATCTTTTGATAAAACCTCATCAGCGTATCTATCATATTCAGGACAGCTTGACATCATATTTGAAATGATCAATGCTTTGAGATTTTCCTGATACTTTAGGGCATATTCTATTGCGAGGATGCCACCCCAAGAATGACCAAGAAGATAAAAATTATCTTTATTAAGCCCAAGTGCTTTCCTAACCTGTTCAACCTCCTCAACAAACCTCTCCGTTACCCAGAGGGAACTGTCATCAGGTTGATCTGAATACCATGAGCCGAGCTGATCATAATAAATAAATTCTATACCCTCCTGTGGAAAGAAACTTTCAACACACTCCCAATATTCATGCGTTGAACCAGGTCCCCCGTGTAAAAGCAAAACTTTTATTCTTGGATTATTTCCAAATTTTTTCGTCCAGACCTTAAAAGTCCCCTTCGGGGTTTGAACTGAGATTAACTTCACACCACCTGTTTTAACTTTCGCCTCCTCAGGTCTGAAATACTCTTCCAGAGTTGGTTTCCCACGCTTTGCACAGGCGAACAAAAAAATTGAAACAACAGCAAGCAAAGGAATTAAACGAAACATATCACACCTAATTTTTTAATTAAATTTATCAAAACCTTCAACAAATATCAAAATTTACCCATAAAATGAAAATGCCAGCTTGACGCTGGCAAAAGAATTCATCTTATCAACCGTTGAAGTTCCATAAGAAA
>Ga0105162_1000305_pt1 | contig 32861 bp, 47 predicted proteins | sample JNZ201metaG_FD_81532 | JGI IMG/M metagenome (GOLD analysis project Ga0105162, IMG submission 81532) | Hot spring microbial communities from Jinze hot spring, China to study Microbial Dark Matter (Phase II) - JNZ 20120812A | ecosystem: Environmental > Aquatic > Thermal springs > Hot (42-90C) >...
ATATTTAAGATTATATTTTGTTTCTTAAATTTGCTAAAAAATTTAAGAAAAATGAAAAAATTAAAAGTCTTATTTATTATATTAGTTTTTATCTTGTTTACTTATATATTTCTTTATCCCCTGCTAATTCCTATTTCTCATCTAAAAAAAGAAAACCCAAAATTAACTGCAATGATGAAATATCGTTTAAAACAATGGGAAAAAAGCGGGAAAAAGATTAAAATTAAACAAATATGGATACCTTTAAATAAAATATCTCCTTACCTTAAAAAAGCAGTTCTTATTGCGGAAGATGATAAATTTTATCAACATGAAGGTTTTGATATTGATGCAATAATGGCAGCTATAGAAAAAAACATAGAAACAGGAAAACTTAAATACGGAGGAAGCACAATCTCACAACAACTTGCCAAAAACCTATTTTTAAATCCTTCCAAAAATCCAATAAGGAAAATTCAAGAAGCCATTCTTACTTTTCGGTTAGAAAAAACTCTTAGTAAAAAACGCATTCTTGAACTTTATTTAAATATAGCTGAGTGGGGAGAAGGTATTTTCGGGATAGAAGCTGCGAGTAGATATTATTTTGGAAAATCTTCATCTCTCCTTAGTCCCTGGGAATCTGCCCTTTTAGCTGCTATTTTACCTAATCCACTGAAGTATAATCCTCTGAAACCAACTTATTATATTCAAAAAAGGGCTAAACTTATTTACTATATAATGAAAAAAAGAGGAATTATAAAAGAAGAATATCAAGAAGTAGAAACCGAAGCAAAATCCGTATTAAATGAAGAAAATAAATCTGGTGAAATTCCTTCTCCTGAATCAAACTCTCAAGAAAATGTAATTTCTTCTGAAAATCAAACAATTCCACTTAACCAGAGTAGTTTTTAAATATTTATTTTTATCTAAAAATTTTTATACTAATATTTAATCAAATACAAAATTTAAGGAGAAGGTTATGAAATTTTATAGAACCCTTCATCCAAGACCTGTAGTTATTATAGGAAGTGGTGATGTAGAAAAGGGAGAAGTAAATTTTATGGCTTGTTCTTGGATTACTCCTATTGCAGAGGATATACCTTCAGTAGGCTTTGCCTGTGATAAAGAACATTTCACTCATGAACTTATTCAAAAATATAAACAATTTTCAGTAAATATAACAGAAGATTTTGAACTCATATGGAAAGTGGGTTCTTCAAGTGGAAAAGAAATAAACAAAGTTGAAGCTTTTAAGTTAAAAATCAAACCTGGGAAAATTTTGAAAGTTCCTTTATTAAAAAATACTTTGGCTAACTTAGAGTGTAAAGTAATAAAAGAAATAGAAATAGGAGAGGTATTTTTTTATGTAGGGGAAGTTAAAAATTGGGAAGCTACAAATTTTGATGAGTATGGATATCAGGAATTTTGGAGACTTCCTCTTCATAAGGGAGGAAAAGCTTTTACTTTCTCTTCTAAAAAACTATATTTTCCTAAATAAACTATAATGATTATATACACCCTCGGTACTTCTAACAGAGGCCCTGAAGAATTCATAGAAATTTTGAAATTTTACAATATTTCCGCTGTAGCTGATGTAAGAAGATGGCCTGTTTCTCAAAGATTTTCACATTTTAAAAAGGAAAATCTTAAAAAACTTCTTAAAAATCATAATATTCTCTACTATCATTTTGAAAACTTAGGAGGCTATAGAATAGAAAAATACAATAACTATATGAAAACCGAAAATTTCAAAAAAGCCTTTAAAGAATTAGTAAATATAGCTGAAAATATTTTAACTTGTATTATTTGTGCTGAAAAATTCCCTTGGAAATGTCATAGAAGATTTATATCAAAAGCTTTAGAAGATTTAGGATTTGAAGTATTACATATTATTGAAAAAGAAAAAATATGGAAACCTAAATTTCCTTTATTTCTTCCATAATGCTGGAATAAACAGAACAAGAACTGTATAATATTCAAGCCTTCCTATAAGCATGCAAAAAATAAGGATCCACTTGGCCAAATTTGGGAAAAAAGCATAGGTTTCTATAGGACCCGCTTTGCCTAAAGCTGGACCTACATTATTTAAAGCTGAAGCTACCGAAGAAAGAGATGTTATTATATCTAAACCCGAAGCAGCAAGAATAATACTACTTAATATCCATATAATTAAAGCAAGAAATATGAAAGTCCATATGCTTTCAAGTATTTCTTTACTCAATATCTTATCTTCTACTTTAATGTAAATAATAGCACGAGGATGTATGAGATGATAAAATTCTTTATAAATTTGCTTAAACATAAGATGAATCCTAATTTCTTTTATACCACCTGCAGTGGATCCTATCATCCCTCCACAAAACATTATGAATAAAATTATAATTTGAGAGAAAAAATTCCACTTTTCATAATCTGCTGTGGTATACCCTGTGGTAGTTATTATAGAAATTATTTGAAAAAAGGTATATCTAATTGATTCTTCAAATGTTTTATAAGTGGTTAATTTCAAACTAAGGGAAACAAGGATTATCAGAATTAATAAAAGAAAAAAATAAAACCTTAATTCAGAATTTTTAAAAATTTTTTCAAAATCTCCTTTACTCAAAAAATAATAAAGGGTAAAGTTAATACTCCCTAATATCATACAAAATCCCACTACATATTCAAGAAAAGGATTATTAAATCCGCTTAAACTATTATTTTTGGTAGAAAAGCCACCTGTAGATATAGTAGTAAATGCATGGCATATAGCATCATATAGGCTCATTCCACAAAATTTATACAAAATTACAATCAAAGCAGTTATTCCAACATAAATAAACCAAAGTATTTTAGCGGTATCAACAATTCTTGGCTTTAATTTATCTACTGTAATCCCAGGAACTTCAGCCTTAAAAAGTTGCATACCTCCAGTTCCAAGAAAAGGAAGTACAGCTAAGGCAAAAACAATTATTCCCATTCCTCCAATCCATTGAGTTATACTTCTCCAAAAAAGAATCCCCTTTGAAAGACTTTCTACATCAGCAATTACAGTTGCACCTGTAGTAGTAAAACCTGACATAGCCTCAAAATAAGCATCTGTAAAAGACTCTAAAGTACCTGTGAAAAGATAAGGTAAGCTTCCAAAAAAAGCTGCAGTAATCCAAGCGAAAGTAACGGTTGCAAAAGCTTCTCTATGTCTTAATTCTTCATATCTGAATTTTCTTGTGAAAAAACAACCTAAAATACCAGTAAAAAAAGTTATAAAAAAAGAAAGCAAAAACTTATAAAATTCAAAAGTTTTGTAAAAGTAAGCAACTCCTGTAGAAAGAAGAAGAAAAAAAGAAAGAATTATAGTAGAAAGACTGACTATATAAATTATTATACCAAGATTCATTAAATCCTTAAGTAAGAAGTTTTTCTACATCTTTAACTGACTCTTTAAGAACAAAAACAATTAATTTGTCTCCCTCTTTTATTACATCTTCACCTGTTGGAATAATTATTTCTCCTCCTCTTACGATTGTTCCAATCACAGTATTTTTAGGGAATTTGATATCTTTAAGAGCTTTATTTGTGATAGAAGATCTATAACTTCCAAGTATTTCCATTATCTCAACTTTATTTTCAGCAATTGCAGTTAAGGATAAAATATCACCTTTTCTTAAGTATCTCAATATTATACTTGCAGTTAAAAGTCTTGGACTTAAAACAGATTGAATCCCAAGTTCATAAGCCAGAGAAATATATTCTGTTTTATTCACAAGAGCAATTACTTTTTTTGCACCAAGTTTTTTAGCAAGAAGAGAAGCCATTATATTTATCTCATCATTTCCTGAAACAGCAATATATGCATCCATATCTTTTATGTTTTCTTCTACTAAAAGTTGTTTATCTGTTCCGTCTCCATAAAGAATAAGTGCTTTATTGAGATGTTTACTTAAAAACTGACATTTTTCTTCATTTTTTTCTATAATTTTTACTTCAATTTTATCTTCTAAAGATTTAGCAATGTAATAACCAATTCTTCCTCCACCAAGAATCATCACTTTTTTTGTAGTATATCCAGTTATTCCTAATCCCTGAGAAATTTCTAAAAACTCATCTTTTTTTAAGGGAATATACAATATATCACCTTCTTTTATTATATCCTCTCCTCTGGGTACTATAATATCTTCATATCTTTTTATTACTCCTACTACAAAATTTTTATTTAATAAATTTCTCAAAGTCCTTAAATCTTTATTTACTGCTATACTATTTTTAGGAATTTTTAATCCCGCTACCAAAATTTTTCCACCTTCAAATTCAATAACCTCTGTAGCAAATGGAACTTCTAAAAGTTTTATAATAGCATTAGATGTCTCAAATTCAGGATTAATAGCAGGATCTATGTCAAGATAATTTTTCCCCAATAGTTCTTTATTGAAAAAATAATCAGGATTTCTAATACGAGCAATTCTTCGAGTAATACCAAATAAAGCCTTTCCTAATAAACAAGCTATCATATTAGTTTCATCACTATTAGTAACAGCAATAAGAAGATCAGCATTTTTAGCACCTGCTACTTTAAAAACTGAGGGATCACTTCCTTCTCCTTCCACTACAGCAATGTCAAGTTCTTCAGAAATTTTCCTAAGTCTTTCTCCATCTCTATCAATTATTATTACTTCTATTCCTTCATAGGTTAAAAATTTTGCAATATTATATCCTACTTCTCCTGCACCAACTATGACTACACGCATATAAGTTATAAAGATTAAAAATTATTGATTAACTTCCAAAAATAGTGGGTGGAACATAGGGATGAGACCCTTCTATTACTTCAATTCCTGCTTTTTCTTTAATGGCTTCTATTAAATCATCTTTTCTTTTGCAAAATTTCATAATACAAGTTCCTATATGAATTACATCAGGTTTTTCGTTTAAAGCAGCAAGTTGAGTTTTAAGGAGAGCTAAACTTGGTATAACCCTATTTTTATTGCCTTCACATCCTCCACAATCAATTATCCCGATTATATGAGCTTCGTCATTTTTATATCTTTCAAACTCTCCCTCCTTACGAGCAAAAGCCACTAAACATCTAGCATCTCCTGGGCATAAATTTTGATTACTTATCATTTGACATTTTACCATTAAAATTTTTTTCATAATTATCCCTCCAAATTATTTTTTAAAAATTTTATTGAAAAATTTTATAAAGTCAATAAAATGCGAAAAGACTACAATTATTTGAGACCGAAATTTAATTCCATTAACTCCCTATTAAAACTTTTACACTCTGCTTTTAACTCTATTGTTTTTAATTTTGCCTAACATCTTCCAGAAACTCCACTACATCTAGAATCGTACCTGAAGAATAGTACCTAGCAATTATTATCTATCCCAATCAACCCGAAAAGGGTAGAAATACCAACCTCTAATATTACCCGATACCCTTACCAAAGTTACCAATGAAGATTTTATTCAAGCCTATATAAAACAGGAAGTTTAATCTTAACATCAAGAGGTGGAATAGGAAAATATTTTGAAACTTTTTGAATAGTCTCTAAGGCATTTTTGTCAAGTACTTCATATCCGGATGTTTTTTCTATCCATAAATCCTCAATTTTTCCCTCTTTAGTTAAAATAAAGGAAATAATCACCTTACCCTCCCAACCCATTTTTCTGGCAATATAAGGATAATTAATATTTTTTTGAACAATTTGAGAAATTATTGAAAGTTTATCTGCAAGAAACTTATCAATTGACTTTTCTGAAAATTCCTTTCTACTGTTTATTTCTCTATCACTTTTTATCATACCAATATTTTTATCACCCTCCATCATACCCTGATGTCTATCAAAATCTTTACCTCCTAAATCCCCTAAATTTTCACTTTCCTCATCATTAACCTTATCAATTGCAATCTTCTCCTTAAATGAAGTACCTATTAAATTTTCTTCTTTAAACCGGAAAATTTTTTCCTGTGTAATTTCATATCCTTTCTCTTTCTGAAATGCTAAATTTTTAAATTCCTTTTTAGGAAAAGATTTGTATACTCCATTTTTAAAATCAATTTTTTTAGCCTCAATTAAATCTGTGGAAATACTACTTAAAGAAAGATCTATCTCTATATACTTGGCTGAAGATTCCTCTCTAAATCTAAACAAAAAAATTAAAAGTAAAAAGGTTAAAAAATGTATAGAAAAGGACATAAAAAAAGATTTTAATTTAATCATCTTATTAATTCTGTTTTTATAAAAACCCTTTTAATTTCATTCTTTTTTAAAATATCAAGCACTGAAACCAAACTTTGGACTTTAGAAGATTTATCTACAAAGATGGAGATTTGAGAATTTTTATCTATATTTTTAATTATTTCTTCTAAAGTATTTAAATTTACTTTCCTTCCTTCTAAAAATATTTCATCATTTTTATCAATAGTTATTTGCAAACTTCTCATATTTTTAGTTTCTCCATAAATTGAAGTGGGAAGATTGACAGGTATACTTCCTTGAACAATGAAGGTAGCAGTAATAAGTACAATAGTTAACAAAACAAGCATTATATCAACTAAGGGAATTACATTTATATAATTAAATTCCTTTTCTTCCATTTTTTATTTCCCAAAGTATTACTTTTTCTTTAACTTTTCTTAAAAGATAATTATAAAATGCTACTGAAGGGATAGCTACCAAAAGACCTATTGCAGTTGCTTTTAAAGCTAAAGCAAGGCCTACCATAATCTTTCTGCTATCCACCATTCCTTCTTGCCCTATTGTATAAAAAGTAAGCATTATCCCAAGAACTGTCCCCAAAAGTCCTATATAAGGCGCATTTGAACCTATAGTAGCAATAAGATATAATCCTTTTGTCAAATCAGCTTCAAGTTCTTTTACATTTGAATATTTTTGAAGATCTACTTTTCTATAATACTCAATTCTTTCTATAGCTATAGCAATTGAAAGAATACTTAGAAAAATTAAAAACCCTATAATTCCGTAATCAATTATAAATTTTAAGTAATCCATAGTGTTAATTTTTTATGAAATGTAATACTAATTTATTTGAAATTTTTGTCAAGCCTCAAGCACCATATTTTTTCAATCTCTGTGCATGAGCTAAAAGCAAAGGCATTAACTTATGGGCATAAAAAATTCCTAATTCTCCTTTTAATGCTTCTCTCTCGGTAAATCTTTCTGAGGTTTTTCCTAATACATAAGAAGAACTAATTAATACTGGAACAGGATGCCAAGAGTGAGATTTTAAGATACAAGGGGTTGAATGATCCCCTGTAATACAAAGTACTGAAGGATTAAGGGGTAAAATTTCAGGTAAAAAGCTGTCAAACTCTTCTATAATTTTTACTTTCATTTCAAAATTCCCATCCTCTCCAGCTGAATCTGTTTTTTTAATATGCAAAAAGAAAAAGTCAAAATTATTCCATTGAATTTTTAAAGTCTCTATTTCATCTCTGATACCCATTCCCTCAAACTCTATCAATTTCATTCCTACAAGACTTGCAAGTCCTTTATACATAGGATAAGTAGCTATACAACAAGCTTTTAATCCAAATTTTTCCTCAAATGTTTCAAGCTCAGGCTTTACAGAAAAACCTCTTAATAAAACATAATTGGCTTTAGATTCATTTTTTAAAAGTTCTGCAACTCTTTCAGAAAAAATTTCAGCAATTTTAGATACTTTTTTGGCTAATTCTCCCTTTCCAGAGGGCTTAAGGGGAGATTTACCTACTACTTGAGGATCTGTATCATTGATAGTTTCTACTTCAGAAGAAATTTTATAAGGAAATCTAAAAATTACCACAAATCTGTGCTCCATTCCTGATTTTAAAATTATTTGAGCATCTTCTATATAAGAAAATTTTTGAGAAAGATATTTTATAAGGTTTTTATTTTCCTCTGTAGAGATACGTCCTGCTCTTCTATCTATTACTATTGGTATTCCATCTTCATATTTAACTGTAGCAAAATTACCTCTCACAGCTACATCAGTTTCTTTTAACTCCAAACCTAAACCTAAAGCTTCTAACACTCCCCTTCCTATATTTATTTTGAGGGGTTCATATCCAAATATTCCAAGATGAGCCGGACCACTTCCAGGAGTAATCCCATAATCAACAGGAATATGAAGCCCAAGAGCTGAATTTTTAGCTAAATTATCTAAATTGGGAGTATTAGCATATTCTAAAGGTGTTTTACCATCCTTTAAAGGTAAATCTCCTACCCCATCAAGTACAATTAAAACAATTTTAGTTTCACTTTTTTTTATAAGATTTTTTAAAGTATCCATAAGTGGATTTTAAAAGATTTTTTTATCTTTCCAAATTTCTTCAAGTTTCTCTGTTTCTTCATCTTTTTTTCTAATTTCTTCTTCCCAATCTATCTGCTTTTCAAACTGTTTTACTTCATGTTTAAGTAGTCTTTCTTTAAAATCCGGATGAGATAAATAAGGAAGAGCAGCTTTTAAAAAATTTTCTTTTATATTAAAAAAAATATTTGATACAGCATCCTCTGGAACAAAATGTCTTTCCTTCCTATACCGATAATAAACCTTTCCATCAGTTCTCTTCAAAAATTTGTTATAGTATTCAGAATTTGAAAAATCTTTTTCTGAAGGGATTATACTTATTTGAGCAAGAAAACCTACTAACCATCGATCTCCTGCAAGTTTACGAGAATAATTCCATATTTCTAAAATAAGACCATTTTCTAACTCTATTTTTTCAACCATTTCTCCCTCCCAAAGGGGTTTATGTATTTTTGATGGAGGAAACCATCTATATGCCATATTTTAAAATATAATTCTTTTCTTTTTATATCACAACTTTTAACTCTTGCAAACTTTTTAAATTTCCCAAAGCTCTTGACAAAAAGAGATTTCATTTTATTATTTAATTACCGATAATTAAAAATTAGAAAATTGAAAAAATTCCCCGGTAGCTCAATTGGCAGAGCGGTGGGCTGTTAACCCATAGGCTGCAGGTTCGAGTCCTGCCCGGGGAGCTTTTACTCTTATTTAATTTATAAGATCTTATAATTCCGAATAAGATATCTTAGTTAAATGGATATCTTATTTAAAAATCAAAATTAAAGGAGTAGGTATGGATCAAATAACTAATGGAAAAATAGTTTCTGAAAATTGGAAAGAAGCATCCGTAGAAGCCTTACCAGAAGAAATTATTTCCCCTGTTTATCTTTCTGAACTTAGAAGAAAATCGCTTTCTGAGCTTTATAGTTTAGGAGAAAAATTAGGTATAGAAAATATCTATAATTATTATAAAAAATCCGAGGTAATTTATCAAATTATAAGCAATCTTCTTAATAAAGAGGTAGAAGTTATTGTTGAGGGAGTTTTGGAAGTTTTACCTGAAGGATTTGGGTTTTTAAGATTCAATGATTACAATTATCTTCCAAGTTCTGAAGATATCTATGTCTCTCCTCCTCAAATAAGAAAATTTGGACTTAAAACCGGAGATACTATTTTAGGATATATTCGTCAACCCAAGGAAGGAGAAAAATATTTTGCTTTAGCTAAAATTGAAAAAGTTAATTATTATCCTCCAGAAATAGTAAAAACAAGAACTCCTTTTGACCATCTAACTCCTGTTCATCCTAATAAATGGTTAAGACTGGAAACAGATCCAGAAAATTATTCTACTAGAATTATTGACCTATTTGTTCCTATAGGGAAAGGACAAAGAGGCTTAATAGTTGCTCCTCCAAGAACAGGAAAGACTGTTCTTTTACAAAACATTGCTAATGGAATAGTTCACAATTACCCTGAAATTCATCTTATTATTCTTTTAGTTGATGAAAGACCTGAAGAAGTTACTGAAATGCAAAGAATTGTTCCCAGAGCAGAAATTATAAGCTCTACTTTTGATGAACCTCCTCAAAAACATACTCAAGTAGCTGAAATCGTTATTGAAAAAGCTAAAAGATTAGTAGAATGCAAATATGATGTAGTCATTCTTCTTGATAGTTTAACCCGTCTTACCAGAGCTTACAATGCAGTGGTTCCTTCAAGTGGAAAACTGCTTTCTGGAGGAATTGATGCTAATGCTCTTCACAAACCAAAAAGATTTTTTGGGGCTGCAAGAAATATAGAAGAAGGAGGAAGTCTTACTATTATTGCTACTTGTCTCATTGATACAGGAAGTAGAATGGATGAAGTAATTTTTGAGGAATTTAAAGGAACGGGTAATTTAGAAATAGTATTAGATAGAAGACTTGCTGACCGAAGAATATGGCCTGCTATAGATATTCATCTTAGTGGAACAAGAAAAGAAGAATTGCTTTTACCAGAAAATATACTTCATAAAGTTTGGTTATTAAGAAAAGTTCTTTCACCCTTAAGTCCTGTAGAGTGTATGGAATTTTTACTTGAAAAAATGAAAGATACAAAAAGTAATAAAGAATTCCTTAGTAAAATGAATCAATAAAATTTTAGTGTTCTAAAGTAACAGACTGATCTTTCATTTTTTCTTGGAGTTGCATAAGTTCCCATATATCAAGAGAGGGAGCTTCTTTAAATAACTTAGAAGGATCATCAAGAAGGAGGGCTATTTGTAAAACTTCATCCATGTTATCTACTAATATAATTTCAAGACCTTTAAGTATATTTGGATTTATTTCTTTAAGTTCTTTTTCATTTTCTTTTGGAATAATAACAGTCTTTATACCTCCTCTTATAGCTGCAAGTAATTTTTCTTTTAATCCTCCTATTGGAAGAACCCTACCTCTTAGGGTTATTTCACCTGTCATAGCAACTGTATTTTTAACTGGAATTTTCATTAAAGCTGAGATAATAGCTGTTGCAATAGTTATCCCTGCACTTGGACCATCTTTCGGGATAGCTCCTTCAGGTACATGAACATGAATATCTATTTTTCTGTAAAAGTCAAAAGGCAATCCCAATTGAAGAGCTCTTGACCTTACATAACTCATAGCAGCTTGAACAGACTCTTGCATTACCTCTCCAAGCTTTCCTGTAATTTGTAAATTCCCCTTACCAGGCATAATTACTGCTTCTATTTGAAGTAAAGCTCCTCCTGTTTCAGTCCAAGCAAGTCCTGTAGCTATACCTACTTGAGGCTGTTCTTCTGCTACTCCATATCTATATTTAGGTATTCCTAAAAGTTCTTCTAATTTAGAAATATTGATTTTAAATGGCTTAAATTCTTCAGGATTTTTGGCTACTTCTTTAGCTATTTTTCTACAAATAGTTGCAAGTTCTCTTTCTAAATTTCTAACACCTGCCTCTCTTGTATATTTTCTAATAATTTCAAGTATTATTTTATCACTCAAGGGAACTTTCTCTGGATCTAATCCATGAGCTTGAAGTTGTCTGGGAAGAAGGTAATTTTTTGCAATTTCTAATTTCTCTTCTTCAGTATAACCAGGAAGTTCTATAATTTCCATTCTATCAAGTAAAGCAGGAGGAATGGTATATAAAGTATTAGCTGTAGTAATAAAAAGTACTTTTGATAAATCATATCCTACTTCTAAATAATGATCTTGGAAAGAATGATTTTGTTCTGGATCAAGAACTTCTAAAAGGGCTGCTGCTGGGTCACCTCTAAAATCCATTCCTATTTTATCTACTTCATCTAAACAAAAAACTGGATTAATAGTGCCTGCCTTTCTCATTCCTTGAATAATTTTACCAGGTAAAGCTCCTACATAAGTTCTTCTATGTCCCCTTATTTCAGCTTCATCTCTTATTCCACCTAGAGAAATTCTTACAAATCTTCTTCCAATTGCTTCGGCAATTGATTTTGCCAATGAAGTTTTACCTACTCCAGGAGGACCGACAAAACAAAGAATAGGCCCTTTTATAGATTTAGTAAGCTTTTGAACTGCTAAATGTTCAGTTATTCTTTGTTTAGGTTTTTCTAAGCCATAATGATTTTTATTAAGAAGTTCTTCTACTCTTTCAATATCTATATTATCTTGTGTTTTTTCATACCAAGGAAGGCTCAGAAGCCAATCAATATAATTTCTAACTACTGTTGCTTCTGCAGACATAGGAGACATTAAAGAAAGTTTTTTGTATTCTCTTCTCACTATTTCTGCAACTTCTTTAGGGAGTTTTTTCCTTTTCATTCTTTTTTCTAATTCTGCTAGATCACTTCTCCCATCCTCCCTTTCTCCTAATTCTTTTTGAATAGCCTTCATTTGCTCATGAAGATAATAATCTCTTTGAGTCTTTTCCATCTGCTTTTTAACTCTTTCCCTAATGCGCGCTTCTGTTTTTATAATTTCAATTTCTCCTCTAATATAATTAAGTAAGAATTCCAAACGTTTCTTCACACTTATATTTTCTAATAGTTTTTGCTTTTGTTCTAATTTAAGATTTAAAATTGCAGCTAGCCTATCTGAAAATTCTGCAGGATCTTCAATATTTAAAAGATTATTTACAGTTTCAGGATTAAACTTTTTATTATAGTTGGAATATTCTTCTAAAGATTCTTTACAAAATTTAAGAAGTGCAATTATTTCTAAATCTGTTTCAATCACTTCAGTTTTCAATTCTACTTCCACTAAGAAATAATCTGGATTAGGTAAAAATCTAACTATTTTACCTCTATTTAATCCCTCTACTAATATTTTTAATGTACCATCAGGAAGTCTTAAAAGTTGAATTATTTTACATATTGTTCCAATTTTATATATATCCTCTTCTGAAGGATTATCTAATTTAGCATCTTTTTGAGCAGAAAGAAAAATAAGTTTATCCTTATTATAAGCATTTTCAATTGCAAGAATACTTTTTATTCTTCCAATAAAAAGAGGAACTGCAGTATATGGAAATACCACTATTTCTCTTAAAGGTAAGAGAGGTAAAATTTTAAGATTTTCATTCATAATTATTTATTATCCCTCCTCTACTTTTTTCTTTCTATTAAATATTAAGATCGGTCTTTCTTTTTTCAAGATTACTTCCTCTGTAACTATGCATTCTTTCACATCTCTCAAAGACGGAATTTCAAACATTACATCTACCATTACTTCTTCAATAATAGATCTTAACCCTCTTGCTCCTGTTTTTCTTTTTACTGCTTCTTCAGCAACTACTTTAAGAGCGCTTTCTGTAAATTTTAAACTTACCCCTTCCATTTCAAAAAGTTTTTGATATTGTTTTATAATTGAGTTCTTAGGTTCTACTAATATTCTTACAAGGTCATCAACAGTAAGTTCATCAAGAGTAGCAACTACTGGCAGTCTACCTACAAATTCCGGAATAAATCCATATTTAATTAAGTCTTCAGGTTGAACCTTAGATAAAATTTCTCCTAATGTTAAATCTTTCACATTTTTGATCTGTGCTCCAAAACCTATAGAACCTTTACCCAATCTTTTTTTAACAATATCCTCTAAACCAACAAAGGCACCTCCACAAATAAACAAAATATTAGTGGTATCCATTTTTATATATTCTTGTTGAGGATGTTTCCTTCCTCCTTTTGGAGGGATGTTAGCTATTGTTCCTTCTAAAATTTTTAAAAGTGCTTGTTGAACTCCTTCTCCTGAAACATCTCTTGTTATAGAAGGACCCTCTCCTTTTTTAGCAATTTTATCTATTTCATCTATATAAACAATTCCTTTCTGAGCTAATTCCAAGTCATAATTAGCAGCCTGCAGTAAATAAAGAAGAATATTTTCTACATCTTCTCCTACATAGCCTGCTTCTGTAAGAGGAGTAGCATCTGCAATAGTGAAAGGAACCTTTAAAAATTTAGCCAAAGTTTGAGCCATTAAAGTTTTTCCACACCCTGTAGGACCTATTAATAAAATATTGGTCTTTTGAAGTTCCACATCCTTAACATGTTTTTTATGAGTATTTTGATAATCTACTCTTTTATAATGATTATATACTGCCACAGAGAGGATTTTTTTTGCTCTTTCTTGACCAATTACATACTGATCTAAATATAATTTAATTTCAGCTGGTTTTGGAAGTTCCTTATATCCTTCTTCGTAAAGATTAACTCTCTCATACTCCTCTTCTAAAATTTCATTGCATAATTCTACACATTCATTACAGATATAAGCTGAGGAACCAGCTATTAATTTTTTTACTTCACTTTGTGATCTACCACAAAAAGAACATTTTGGCTCATTACCAAAACTTTTCATAATTTCACCACCTTATCTTGAAATTAAAATTTTATCAATAAGCCCGTATTTAAGAGCTTCTTCAGCAGACATATAAAAGTCTCTTTCTGTATCTTGTTTTATTTTTTCCTTAGGTTGTCCGGTATGTTTAGCTAAGATTTCATTAAGTATTTCTCTTAAACGTAAAATTTCTTTAGCTTGAATTTCTACTTCTGTAGCTTGACCTTGGAAGGCTCCTATAGGTTGATGTAACATTATTCTTGAATGAATTAAAGCATATCTTTTCCCAGGAGCTCCAGCAGATAAAAGAACAGCAGCCATACTTGCTGCTTGCCCTACGCATATAGTGCACACATCAGGTTTGATATATTGCATAGTATCATAAATAGCAAGACCTGCAGTAACTAAACCTCCTGGAGAGTTTATATAAAGCATTATATCTTTGTCAGGATCTTCTGCTTCAAGATATAACAATTGTGCTATTACTAAATTAGCTATGTTTTCATCAATAGGAGTCCCTATAAATATTATTCTTTCCTTTAAAAGGCGAGAATATATATCATATGCTCTTTCAGTTCTTCCAGTTTGTTCTATTACAATGGGGATATAATAAGCCATATTTTAACTTTCCTTTATTATAGGTTTAGCATTTTCAATTAAAAATTGCAAGGTTTTTTCCGCTAATTTTTTAGGTATAATATTAAAATAAACAATTCCTCTTGCTTGTTCTAAAGATACATTTAATCCTTTTGAAATAGCCTCAACCGTTTTATCTATTTCTTCTTGAGGAATTCTAATATCTTCTATTTCTGCTATTTTTTCCAATAATATTTCTTCTTTAGCTTGTCTTTCAGCTACAGGGTAAAGTTTATCTTTTAATTTTTCAATAGAAATATTAAGCTTCTCAAAATTAAAACCATCTCTTTCTAAGGTTTGTCTAATTTGTTCTAAAAGCTGATGAAGTTTTAATTCTATATATCTATTAGGCACTGGAAAATCAACCCGTTCTAAAATTTTAGATAAAATTCTTTCTTTTAATTTACTCTCATTCCTTCTCTTTTTATCTTCTAATAATTTATTTTTTATACTTTCTTTAAAACTTTCAACAGTTTCATACCCCATATTTAATTTTTTCACAAAATCATCATTTAATTCTTGTAATTCTCTTTTATATACTTCTTTTATTTCAATCTCATATTTAACCTTTTTACCAGCTAAAAGTGGATTAAGACCTTCTTCTGGATATTCAACTTCTACACTTAATTTATCACCCTCTTTTTTATTAATGAGTTCTTTTTCTATTTTTTCATTAAATTCCCCTGTTCCTACATCTATAAATAATGCCTCAGCTTGATGACCTGGAATCAGATTTTCTCCATCATAAGCATTAAATTTTATAACTACCACATCTCTTTCTCTGATAGGTTCGTTATTCTCAACCCTTTTTAATTCTGAAAAAGAATACCTTACCTCTTCTAACATTCTGTTAACCTCTTCTTCCTCTACAGTATCAGGTTCTCCTTCAACTTCTATTCCTATATAGTCTTCTCTTTTTAACTCAAAAGAGGGTCTTATCTCTACTAAGACCGAATAAATAAAAGGTTCTCCTTCTTTTAATTCTCCAAATTCTTCAATTCTAGGTCTTAAAAGGGGTTCTACTTTGGTTTCTTTAATAGCTTGATTTAAAGTACTTTGTATAATTTTTTCTACACTTTTTTCATGTATTTCTTCCCTAAAAAATCTTTTGAGAAGATAAAGAGGAACTCTACCTTCTCTAAATCCTTTAATTTTAGCTTTTTTCCTAACTTGATTAGTTACTTCTTCTACAATCTCCCTAACCTTTTCACTTGGAACCTCTATTCTTAGAATTTTTTCAACTTCGTTAAGTTCCTGAAGTTCTACCTTCATCCTCTCTCCTCTTATCTTTAAAGTTTCTACATTTTAGCTTAACTTAAATTTTAAAATTTACAAGGTTTATAAGGTACTAAGATTTGGGTCCATATTTTTCTTCTATGTATTTTAAAGCTTCTTCTTTAGAATTAAGTTTTTTTTCTAAAAATTGAATTTCTATATCTTGTAATATTTCCTTAAATATAGGTCCTGGTTTAAATCCTAGATCAATTAAATCGTACCCTGTAACAATTCTTTGTTTTTTATATTCTTTTTCAAGCTCTTGTTTTAATTTAAATAATTCCTCAAATAAACCTCTCAGTTGTTCTTCATAATCAGGTTCCTTATCAGGTCCTTGACTAGCTAAAGAATCTGCCATACAAACTACAAAAAGCTCTTCTAAATAAGGTATATCTTTAATCAAATTTCTTTTAGCCTTTAAAGTAAGCTTATTTTCTTGTTTCTCTCTTAATAGATGAAAAGGTCTCATGTGATTTTTAATAATAAGGTAAATTTTATTAATCAAGTCTTTTCTAAATCTTAAGTTTTCTGCCATTTCTTTAAAAAGAACAGCTGAAACCTTTTCATGACCATAAAAGGTTATCCTTTCTTTTATGTCAAAAGTAAAAGCTTTACCAAGATCATGAAATAAACTGGCAAGCTTAACGGAAATGATAAAATCTTCTTCTGAAAATTTATCTGATTTTTCAATCCCTAAATATTTCTTTGGATCTTTGAGTATTTCTTCAGACCATTTAAGAGATTCAAGAAGATGGTCTTTTACATCTAGATGATGAAAGGTAGGCTGCGGAACCCCTTTTGTTTTTTCTATATATGAAAAAATTTCATAAAGTACTTTATCTTCATCCATTAATTTAAAAGTGTTATAAGTATTTTCAGAAAGCAAAATATATAGTAATTCCTGTAAAATTCTTTCTTTAGCGCATAAATTAAGCAATTTTCTATGTTTTTGAAATAAAATTCTTGTATTTTTTTCTATTTCTCCTAACCTCAAAGCAAAAAATCTATACCCTCTTAATATTCTTAAAGGATCCTCTACAATATTTTTTTCTCCAATAGCTCTTATTATTTTTCTTTTCAAATCTTCGTATCCTGAAAGAGGATCTATTATTTTTATCTTAAATTCAAAGAGAGAACTTACTGGAATAGCCATAGCATTAAAAGTAAAATCTCTTTCTCTTAAATCTTCTTCTATAGTTGCTCCTCTAAAAATAGTAAAATCTAAAGTATTTTTACCTTTAGCTAACCTGTACATTCCTAAATCCGGAGCTAAAGGAACAAATTTATACCCTAAGTAATTTTTAGCAAAATATATTAAGGAATCTATATCTTCTTTTACGGTTAAATCCACATCAATAATGGGTTCTAAAGTAAAAATAGCTCTTACAGAACCACCTGTTAAATAAAAATCTTCTCTATTTTTAAATTTTCTTAAAAAAGAAATAATTAATTTTTTTTCTTGAGATGGAAATTTAAGAAGATCAAAAAATTTGAACCCAAGATTTTTGTTAAATTCTAATACCATTCAAAAAATTAAGATTGTGATCCATTGCCTTGTTGAGATTCCTTTGATTGAGAAATTCCATATTTTTTCTTTTTCTCTTCAAGAAATTCTAAAACCTTTTTAATTCTTTCTTTCTTAATTTTAGATTCTCTCATACTTAATTTTTCTTCAACCAATTCTACAACAACAATATTACTTCCATCTCCTCTTTTTTGACCTATTTTAACAATTCTGGTATATCCTCCAGGTCTATCTATATATTTTTCTCTAATTTCAGAAAAAAGTTTTCTTACTATATTCTTATCTTTAATAAAAGCAAGCGCTCTTCTTCTTGAGGCAAGGTCTCCTTTTTTGGCAAGGGTTATCATTTTATCAGCAATTCTCCTTAATTCTTTAGCCTTGGCAAGTGTAGTAACAATTTTCCCATGTTTTAATAAATCTTTTACTTGGTTACTTAAAATAGCCCAATGATGTTCTACATCTTTGCCAAGTTTTCTACTAATTTTTCTATGCCTCATCTTTCTCTCCTTGTTTCAGAATTTAATCTTTAGGTATTTTCCACTTAATATCCTTCATCCCCAGTCTTAAATTAAATTTAGATAATTTTTCTATTATCTCATCTAAAGATTTTTTGCCAAAACTTCTTAATTTAAGAAGTTCCGTCTCTGTTTTTTGTACCAACTCCCCTATATAATTTATACCTGCATTTTTTAAACAATTATAGGCTCTACCTGAAAGATCCAATTCTTCAATGTTTAAATTAAGTATACTATTTAAAGCTAGTGTTTCTGAGACTTTAGATTCTAAAGAGATTTTTTCTTCTTCTATAAATACCATAAGCTGTTCTATTAAAATTTTTACAGCATAAAGAAGAGCTGATTTAGCATCTATAGTTCCATCAGTGTAAATTTCCATTATTAAACTATCATAATCACTGCTCTTACCTACCCGAGCCTGTCCCACTGAGAAATTTACTTTAGTAATGGGAGAAAATATGGCATCAATTAGAATTGTACCTATTTCTTGATTTTTACTATATTCTGCAGGTACATAGCCTCTTCCCTTCTCAACCTTTAATTCCATTTTTAATTTTCCATCCTTAGTAAGAGTAGCAATATAATGATCAGGATTAACGATTTCTCCTTCTTTATTTATTTGTATATCTTTAGCTCTGACTTCTCCAGGTTCTGTCTTCTCAAGAATAAAATAAAAAGGCCCCTCTCCGTTCAGTTTAAATCTTACACCTTTTAAATTAAGAATAATTTCTGGAACATCTTCTAAAACCCCAGGTAAACTCATGAATTCATGAGGAACTCCCTCTATTTTAACTGCAGTTATAGCATATCCTGGAATAGAAGAAAGTAAAACTCTTCGTAAGGCATTACCTAAAGTAATCCCATAGCCCCTTTCTAATGGCTCAATAATAAATTTCCCATAAAAGGGGAACTGACTATCTTTATGTATTTTGATTTTTTCAGGTCTAATTAATTCCACCTCTTTTTTCATAAGTCCTTTATCCTCTTTTTAAAATTTTTTAAATATTTCTTAATATTATCTTGAATAAAACTCTATAATATAGCTTTCTTGAATTGGCATAGTAATATCCTCTCTGGTAGGTAAATTTTTTATTATCCCTTTAAAATTATCTATATCGAGTTCTAACCAAGAAGGAATACCTCTTCTTATTACAGATTCTAAAGATTCTTTAATTAGAGGATTGTTTCTATATTTTTCTTTAAGTTCAATAATGTCTCCCTGTTTCACTAAATAAGAAGGAATATCTACATCTTTTCCATTAACCTTAAAAAATCCATGGTTAACATATTGTCTTGCTTGACTTCTTGAATTAGCAAAACCTAACCTATAAATTACATTATCTAATCTTCTTTCAAGTAATTGTAAAAGATTATGTCCCGCTTGTCCAGGAACTTTAGTAGCCAGTTCATAATATTTTCTCATCTGTTTTTCTGAAACTCCATAAATCCTTTTTACTTTTTGCTTTTCTCTTAATCTAATTCCATAGTCTGAAAGTTTTATTCTAACTTGTAAGGGACCATGTTGACCTGGGGGATAACTTCTTCTTTCAAAAGCACATTTATCAGTATAACATCTTTCTCCCTTTAAAAAAAGCTTAATACCTTCTCTTCTACACAATCTACATTTTGGTCCTGTATATCTTGCCACTTTTTATAACCTCCTTTAAATTTTTACACCCTTCTTCTTTTAGGGGGACGGCATCCATTATGAGGAATTGGAGTAACATCTTTAATCAAAGTAATTTTAATTCCTGAACCTTGAAGAGCCCTTAAAGCCGCTTCCCTTCCTGGTCCAGGACCTTTTACATATACCCATGCAGATTTTAATCCATAAGCTTGTGCTTTTTTTAAGGCAGATTGCATGGCTAATTGAGCAGCAAAAGGAGTTCCTTTTCTTGTTCCTTTAAATCCTTCTGTTCCTCCACTTGCCCATGCAATAGTATTACCCAATCGATCGGTAATAGTAACAATAGTATTATTAAAAGTAGAGTGAATATGAATAATTCCTTCACTTACAGTTTTTTTTATCTTTTTTTTCTTTGTTTTTGGTTTAGCCACTTATTTCCTCCTCTTATTTTTTCTTTCTTCTTAATGAACCAGGTCTTGGACCTTTCCAAGTTCTTGCATTAGATCTCGTTCTCTGCCCTCTTACAGGAAGCCCCATTTTATGTCTAAGTCCTCTATAACACCCTATAGAAATAAGCCTCTGAATATTTTGCCTAATTTCCTTTCTCAAATCTCCCTCTACCTTACATTCCCTTTCAATTACCATTCTTATTTTATTAATCTCTTCTTCAGTTAAATCCTTCACCTTTTTAAACCAATCCACACCGGCTTTAGTTAATACTTTCTGAGCTAATGTCCTTCCAATACCATAAATATAAGTTAAAGCTATTTCTGCAGGTTTATTTTCAGGAATATCTACACCAGCAATTTTAGGCATATATTCTCCTCCTAACCTTGTCTTTGTTTATGTTTAGGATTTTCACAAATTACTCTTACTACACCTTTTCTCCTTATTATTTTACATTTTCTGCATCTTTTTTTAACTGATGGACTAACTTTCATATTATTTTAACCCCCTTTTTCATAATCTTTTTTAGTCCCTCTATAAATAATTCTACCTCTTGTTAAATCATAAGGAGAAAGCTCAACTACTACCTTATCCCCTGGCAGTATTCTTATGTAATGCATCCTCATTTTACCTGAAATATGAGCTAAAATTTTATTTCCTGTTTCAAGTTCTACTCTAAACATAGCATTAGGTAAAGCTTCTAAAATTTTACCTTCTAAAAGGATTACATCTTCTTTTTTAGGCATTATTTTAAATAATTGATAAAATTTCTGGCCCTTTAGGAGTTACAGCTATAGAATGCTCAAAATGGGCTGCTAAACTTCTATCCTTTGTTACAGCTGTCCATCCATCATCTAAAATCTCTACTTCCCAACTTCCTGCTGATACCATGGGTTCTATTGCTAAAACCATACCTATCTCAATTTTAGGCCCTTTACCAGGTTTACCAAAATTTGGAATCTCGGGAGGTTCATGTAATTTTTTCCCCACTCCATGCCCTACAAACTCCCTAATCACATTAAATCCATTACTTTCAACATGTTTTTGAATAGCGTAAGAAATATCTCCTATTCTATTACCAAAATGAGCTTTTTCAATGCCTTTATAAAGAGCCTCTTCAGTAACTTTTAATAATTTTTCAGCTTGTTCTGAAATTTTACCTACTCCTACAGTCAAAGCTGCATCTCCCACATAATCCTCGTAAATAACACCAAAGTCAAAACTTACTATATCTCCTTCTTTTAAAATTTTATCTTTTTTGGGCATACCATGCACAATAACCTCATTTACAGATACACAAAGAGCAAAAGGATATCCCTTATATCCTTTAAAGGCAGGTTTAACCCTTTTTTTATTACAAAGGTATAAAGCCAGTTCTTCAAATTCAAAAGTATTTTTTCCAGGTTTTACCTCTTCTTTCAAATAAAGTAAAATTTCCATTACTATAGCATTTGCTTTTCTTAAAATCTCTAATTCCCATTTATTTTTTAATATAGGCTTATATCCAAGAAATGGTTTATACAATTTATTTTTTCTCTAAGATATTAATCAATTGCTGAGTAATTTCTTCAATACTTTTGCTTCCATCAATCTCAAATAAAACTCCTTTATTTTTATAATATTCAATAAGTGGGGCTGTTTGTTGATGATAAACTTTTAATCTATTCCTTACTGTTTCTTCATTATCATCAGCTCTTTGATAAAGTTCTCCTCCACAGACATCGCACTTTCCTTCTTCTTTGGGTGGTTTAAATTTAATATGATACATCATCCCACAATTTTTACAAGTTCTCCTTCCTGTAAGTCTAATTACTAACTCCTCATCCGGTACAATTAAAGCAAGAACATATTCTATTTTTTTACCCATAGGTTCTAAAATTTTATCAAGTGCTTCAGCTTGTGCTACTGTTCTAGGAAATCCATCTAAAATAAATCCCTTTTGAGCATCAGATTGAGAAAGTCTTTGTTTTACCATATCAAGAATGATTTCATCAGGAACAAGTTGCCCTTTTTCCATATATTCCTTGGCTTTTAATCCTAAATCTGTACCCTTAGCAACATGTTCTCTTAACATATCTCCTGTTGAAATTTGAGGTATTTCATATTTTTCTACCAAAATCTTTGCTTGTGTACCTTTACCTGAACCTGGAGGCCCTAAAAATATAATATTCATAACTCACCTCCTATTATTTGATTTTAATTTTGCTTTGTTTAATAAAAGTTTCATATTGACGTGTAAGTAAATGTGCTTCTATATGCCCCATTACATCTAAAGCTACCCCTACTACAATTAAAAGAGAAGTACCTCCAAAATAAAAGGGAAAATTAAATTTAGTAATTAAAAAACTTGGAAGCACGCAAATAAAAGCAATATATAAAGCTCCAATCAATGTAATTCTATTAAGAACTTTATCTAAAAATTCCTCTGTGGCCTTCCCAGGTCTAATTCCTGGAATAAATCCACCCCATTTTTTTAAATTATTAGCTACATCCTTAGGATTAAAAATAACAGCAGTATAAAAATAACAAAAGAAAATAATTAAAATAGCAAAAATACTTTCATAAACCCAAGCTCCTGGACTTAAAAAAGAAGCTACTTTTTTAAAATATTCTAAAGGAACAAAATTTGCAATGGTTGCTGGAAACATTAAAAAGGAAGAAGCAAATATAGGAGGTATAACACCTGCAGTATTTACCTTCAAAGGTAAATAGGTAGCTTGTCCACCTATTATTTGTCTTCCTACTTGTCTCCTAGCATAATGCACTGGAATTCTTCTTTGAGCAAGTTCCATAAAACAGGTAAAGGATAAAATTCCAGTAATTAAAAATAAAATAAAAAGTAAAGAGAAAGCTGAAAATTCTCCGGTCTGTACAAATTTAAGAGTCCTTGCTATAGCTGGAAATATCCCTCCCACTATTCCCGCAAAAATTATTATAGAAATGCCATTTCCTATACCATGTTCTGTAATCTGCTCTCCTAACCAAACTAGAAACATGGTCCCTGCAGTTAAACTTATCATAGTAGTAATCCTAAAAAGCCAACCAGGTTCATTTACTATAGGAACTCCATTAGGAGCAGTCATTCTTTCTAAGCCTATAGAAATACCAAAACCCTGGATTAAACAAATTAAAATGGTTAGATACCGAGTATAATAAGCTAATTTTCTTTTACCTTCTGGTCCTTCTTTATAAAGTTCTTTTATGGAGGGATATACTACAGTCATAAGTTGTAAAATTATAGAAGCACTTATATAGGGCATTACTCCAAGTGCACACACTGAAAACCGTCTCAAAGCCCCTCCTGAAAAAATGTCCAAAAATCCAAAAAGAGTTCCGCTAGCTTGCTTAAATAAACTAAGAAAAGCTTCTCCGTTTATCCCAGGTGTAGGTATATGAACAGCAAACCGATAAATAGCTAAACCTAAAAATAAATAAAATAATCTTCTTTTTAATTCAGGAATATTAGCTAAATTTAAAAGACTTTCTCTTCCATTCACTATCTAAGTTCTCCAAAATATTTTAAAATTTTAAATAATCTCTACTTTACCTCCTGCTTTTTCTATCTTTTCCTTAGCATTAAGAGAAATAGCATTTACTTTTACAATTAGAGGATAATCTATTTCTCCTTCTCCTAATATCTTCACAGGTTTTTTTATATTCTTTAAAAGCCCCCTTTGTTTTAATGTTTCCAAAGTTACAACTTCATTGGGTTGAAATTTTTTTACTAAATCTTTAATATTTAAAATTTTATATTCTACTTTAAAAGGATTTTTAAATCCTCTTTTAGGAATTCTTCTTATAATAGGTGTCTGACCACCTTCAAACCATGGAGAAATATCAGGAGATTTTCTAGCCTTTTGACCTTTATGTCCTTTACAAGAAGTTTTACCATGTCCAGAACCATGACCTCTTCCAACTCTTTTTTCTTTATGTTTAGATCCTGAAAAGGGTTTTAAATTTTCTAATGTGATAAGTTCATCCATCTAATTCCTCCACTTTTATTAAATATTGTATTTTTTTTATCATCCCCCTTATCATAGGAGTATCCTCTCTTATAACACTCTCTCCAATTTTTTTTAAACCAAGCCCTTTAATAGTTTCTTCATGATCAGGTCTTCTTTTATATCTACTTTTAATAAGAGTAATTTTTAATTTTTTCATCTCTACAACCTCAATTGATCTAATATTTCTTCAATATTTTTCCCTCTTTTTTTAGCTACATATTCTAAACTTTGAAGTTGAGATAAAGCCTTAAAGGTTGCTTTCACTAAATTATGAGGATTACTACTTCCTATACACTTTGTGACAATATCAGTTATTCCTGCTGCTTCCATTATAGCACGTATTGTACCACCAGCTATTACCCCTGTTCCAGATTTAGCAGGTTTTAATAAAACCTTAGTAGTTCCAAATTTGCTCATTATAGTATGAGGTATAGTGCCATGAATTATTGGAACATCAATCATATTTTTCTTGGCTCTTTCAATAGCTTTTCTTATAGCATCCGGTACTTCAGGAGCTTTGCCTAATCCAAAACCAACCTTTCCTTTTCCATTTCCTGCCACTACTAAAGCAGAAAATCTCAATCTTTTACCTCCTTTAGTCACTTTAGTAACTCTATTAATCATTATTATTTTTTCTACAAATTCTTCTCCAGCTTTAACCAAAGTTTCCTCCTTTTTAAAGAATTTAAAATTCTAATCCAGCTTCTCTTGCTGCATCAGCAAAAGCCTTAATTCTACCATGATATTTAAATCCACCTCTATCAAAGCAAACTTTAGTAATTCCTTTTTCTAAAGCTTTTTTAGCTATAAGTTCCCCTACTGCTTTAGCTACTTCAGTTTTACCTCCCCTTTTTTTTAATTCTTCTATTTTTTCTCTTATTTCTGGAGAAAGAGATGAAGCTGCAACTAATGTATGACCAATGGTATCATCTATAATCTGCCCATAAATATGCTTGCAACTTTTGTAAACACAAAGTCTAGGTCTTTCAGGGGTACCAAAAATTTTTTTTCTAATCCTTTTTTTCCTTCTTAATCTCGCTTGTTCTTTAAGTTTACGTTTTTCCAAAATACTCATTAGTTCACCCCTTTATTTAGCTCCTTTCCCTGTTTTACCAGCCTTTCTATAAATTACTTCTCCTGTATATCTAATTCCTTTTCCTTTATAAGGCTCTGGAGGTCTAAATTTTTTAATATTAGCTGCTGTTTGTCCTACCAATTCTTTATCTATACCCTCTACTATTATCTTTGCCTGAACTTCTCCAGCTCCCTTTTCTAATTTTATTGAAATCCCTTCGGGAATTTTAAAATTAATAGGATGAGAATATCCTAAACTTAAAATTAATTCATTTCCTTTAAGTTCAGCTTTGTATCCAAGTCCTACTATGTCTAAAGATTTTCTGAATCCCTCAGTCACTCCGATAATCATGTTATTAATTAAAGATCTTGCCAATCCTTGAAAAGCCTTTGCTTTTTTCTTTAATTTTTTTCTTACTTCTTCTTGAACTACTGTTAAGATATTATCTTGGATATTAACTTTAATCAAAGGAGGTAATTTCTTCTGTAATTTTCCCTTTGGGCCCTCTACTTCAATAACACCGCCTTCTTTAAGATAGATTTTAACATCTTTGGGAATGTTAATAGGTTTTCTGCCTATCCGAGAAACTTCGCCCATTTTAACTCTCTCCTTTTACCAAATTTCACAAATTACCTCACCACCAATTTTCCTTTTTCTTGCTTCATGATCTGTCATAATTCCTTGAGAAGTTGAAACTATTGCTATTCCTAAGCCATCCATCACTTTAGGTAAATCTTTATATCCTTTATAAATTCTCCTACCAGGTTTACTTACTCTTCTAGTACCTGTTATAACAGGACGTTTTGTTTCATCATATTTAAGAACTATTTCTATTTTAGCTTGTGGTTTTTCCTCAATATATTTAAAATCTTCAATATATCCCTCTTGTTTTAATATTCTTGCAATTTCTAATTTTATTTTTGAAGCAGGTATCGTTACAATTTTATGTCTTGCCATTAATGCATTTTTAATTCTTGTTAACATATCTGCTATAGGGTCAGTTAACATTGTTTCTCCTCCTACCAACTTGCTTTTCTTACACCTGGAATTTTGCCCTCTCCAGCTAATTTTCTAAAACACATTCTACAAAGACCAAATCTTCTTATATATCCTCTTGGCCTTCCGCAAATAGAACAACGATTTCTTTTTCTCACTTTAAATTTAGGTTCTCTTTTAGCTTTTTCTATTTGAGCTTTTCTTGGCATTCAAATTACCTCCTAAAGGGCATTCCTAATTCTTTTAAAAGTTCATAAGCTTCCTCATCTGTCTTAGCTGTAGTAACTATAGTAATACTCATTCCTTTTATTTTTTCAACTTTACTTAAGTCTAATTCTGGAAAAATGGTATGATCTTTTATACCTAAAGTATAATTTCCTCTTCCGTCAAACCCTTCTCTTGGAAGACCTTTAAAATCTTTTATTCTGGGTAAAGCTACATGAATTAATCTAGCTAAAAAATCATACATTCTGTTTCTTCTTAAAGTAACAGCTACTCCTATAGGAACACCTTTTCTTAATTTAAATCCTGCAATGGATTTTTTTGCTCTACAAATTTTAGGTCTTTGACCGGTAATTTGAGCAAGTTCTACTAAAGCTTGATCAATTATTTTAGGATTAGAAACTGCTTCACCTAACCCCATATTTACACATATTTTTTCCACTTTTGGAACTTCAAAAATATTTCTATAATTAAATTTTTCCATAAGTTTTGATTTAACCTCCCTAACATAATAATCCTTTAACCAGCTCATCTTTTACTCCTTTGTTTCAATAATTTCTCCACATTTTTTACATATCCTTACTTTAGTCCCATCTTCCAGAAATTTTTTTCCTATCTTAACCCCTCTCTTACATTTTGGACAATAAATCATTAAATTAGAAATATGGATAGGTGCAGGTTTTTCTATTATACCTCCGCTACTATATGGTGTAGGTTTCATGTGTTTTTTTACTAGATTTATCCCTTCAACTACAGCTCTTTTTTGCCTGGGAAAAACTTTTAACACCTTCCCCATTTTTCCTTTATCCTTTCCTGTTATTACTACTACTAAATCATCTTTCTTAATATGTACTTTAGCTTGGTGAGGTTTTGGTAAATTTTTACTTTTCCCTCTTCTAATCATAAAACTCTCCTTAACTTTTATACTACCTCTGGAGCCAAAGAAATAATTTTCATAAATCCTTTTGTTCTAAGCTCTCTTGCTACAGGTCCAAATATTCTTGTCCCAATTGGCTCTTTATATTGATTAATTAGCACGGCTGCATTTTCATCAAATTTCACATAGGTTCCGTCAGATCTTGCCACTTCTTTTTTAGTTCTCACTATCACAGCTTTTACTACATCACCAGGTTTTACTTTGGAATTAGGAAGAGCTTCTTTTACAGAGGCTACAATTATATCTCCTACTGTTCCATATTTTCTACCTGAACCACCTAAAACACGAATACACATTATTTTTTTTGCTCCTGAATTATCAGCTACATTAAGATAAGTCTGTTGCTGAATCATAATTCCTCACCCTCCAACTCCTTTTCCTCTATCTCTAATCTTTTACCTCTTTCTAGTATTTTTCTTATTCTCCATCTTTTTCTACGAGAAAGTGGCCTTGTCTCTTCAATCAAAACCTTATCACCGATTTTACATTCATTATTTTCATCATGAGCCATGTATTTTTTTCTTCTTTTAACATACTTTCCATATAAAGGGTGTTTCACTAATGTCTCTACTAAAACTGTAACTGTTTTATCCATTTTATCACTTACTACAGTACCTATAAATTGTTTTCTTTTACCCATCTCATTCTCCCAACATTATTTAATATTAAGCTCCTTTTCTCTAATAATTGTTAAAATCCTTGCTATATCTCTTTTTACTTGTCTTATTCTCATAGGATTTTCAAGTTTATGAATGGTTTTTTGAAATCTAAGATTAAATAATTCTTCTCTCAATTGAGAAAGTTTTTCTTTAAGTTCAGGGATTGAAAGTTCTCTAAGTTCACGAGATTTCATTAAAATTCCTCCCTACTAACAATTTTACATTTAAAAGGCAATTTACTTGCTGCAAGTCTTAATGCTTCCTTGGCTACCTCTTCAGAAACTCCTGAAATTTCATAAATAATTTTCCCTGGTTTTACTACAGCTACCCAACCCTCAACTGACCCTTTACCTTTCCCCATACGAGTTTCAGCTGGTTTCTTAGTAATGGGTTTATCGGGGAAAACTCTGATCCAGATTTTTGCACCTTTTTTTGCTGTTCTAACAATAGCCACACGTCCTGCCTCTAATTGTTGCGCTGTTAGCCAACCTCCTTCTAATACCTTTAATCCATAATCTCCAAATTCTAAAGTATATCCACAAGTAGCTTTACCCCTTACTCTACCTTTTTGCTGTTTTCTATATTTAGTTTTTTTGGGCTGAAGTAACATTTATATTCACCCCGTTTTTATAATTTTTTATATAATAATTTTCCCCTGTTCCCCTTTTTCAGGTAATATCTCCCCCTTAAATATCCAAACCTTTACCCCAATACTTCCATATTTAGTAATTGCCTCTGCAAACCCATAATCAATATCTGCTCTTAAGGTAGCAAGAGGAACTCTTCCAACCCTATACCATTCACTCCTTGCTATTTCAGCACCTCCAAGTCTTCCTGAACATTGTACCTTTATCCCTTGAGCTCCAAATCTCATTACCAAAGTTACTGCTCTTTTCATAGCTCTTCTGAAAGAAACTCTTTTTTCAATTTGATTAGCTATATTTTCAGCTACTAATTGTGCTTCTAACTCTGGTCTCCTAACTTCATTCACTACTGTTTCAACTTCTTTATTTTTCAATAAATTAATTAATTCACTTTTTATTTTTTCAATTTCTGCTCCTTTTTTCCCTATTATAATTCCTGGTCTTGCAGAATATATTATCACTCTTATTTTATTTGATGCTCTTTCTATTTCAATTTTAGCAATACCTGCATGATAATAATTTTCTTTTAAGTATTTTCTTATCAAATAATCTTCATATACGTATTTAGCAAATTCTGAAGGTTTAGCTACCCACCGAGAATCCCAATTTCTGGTAATACCAATTCTTAGTCCCCTTGGATCAACTTTTTGCCCCAAGATTTACCTCCTTTTTCTGCTTTTTTCCTCTTTTTCCTCAACTATTATGGTAATATGACTCATTCTTCTTAAAATCCTACTTGCTCTTCCCCAAGCTCTTGGCCAAATTCTTTTTAAACGAGGCCCTTCATTTACAACTGCTTCCACAACATAAAGCTTGTCTACATCCATTCCGTAATTATTCTCTGCATTTGCAATTGCACTTTCTAATACTTTTTTAATTATTCGGGCCGCTTTTTTAGAAGTAAATTGCAAAATATTTAAAGCCTCTTCCACTTTTTTCCCTCTTATCAAATCCATTACCAATCTTGCTTTATAAGGAGAAATCAATACATATTTAGCAGTTGCACGAGCTCTCATTTTTTTCTCCTTTTATTTTTTCTTTACCCCCTTAACTCTTCCTTTATCTGCAGGATGACCTTTATAAGTTCTAGTAGGAGCAAACTCTCCAAGTTTATGTCCTACCATGTTTTCTGTCACATATACTGGAATAAATTTATGACCATTATGTACTGCAAAAGTTAATCCTATCATTTCAGGAATAATAGTAGAACGTCTACTCCAAGTTTTTATAGGCTTTTTATCTCCTGTTTGTTTGGCTTTTAAAACTTTTTTAAGTAAATGCTCATCTACAAAAGGTCCTTTCTTTTTTGACCTTGGCATTTAATTTCCCCCAACTATTTTCTTCTTTTAATAATAAATTTATCTGAAAGTTTTTTCTTTCTTGTTTTCAAACCTTTACATAACCAACCCCAAGGTGAACAAGGATGTCTTCCTCCATGAGATCTTCCCTCTCCTCCTCCTAAAGGGTGATCAACTGGTCTCATAGCAACTCCCCTTACATGAGGTCTTCTTCCAAGCCACCTACTTCTTCCTGCCTTTCCTAAGGATATATTTTCCCACTCTAAATTCCCTACTTGCCCAATAGTGGCTTTACAGTCTCCATGAATTATTCTTATCTCCCCTGAGGGAAGTCTTAATATTACATAATCCCCTTCTTTACCTAAAATTTGAGCAAAGGCTCCAGCTGAACGAGCCAACTGCCCTCCCTTTTTGGGCCTTATTTCTATATTATGAACCATGGTTCCTATAGGGATATTTTTTAAAGGCAATGCATTCCCTACTTTTATTTCTACATTTTCCCCAGACATTACTGTATCTCCAACCTTTAGCCCTACAGGAGCTAAAATATATCTTTTTTCACCATCAGCATATTGAAGAAGTGCAATATTAGCAGATCTATTAGGATCGTATTCTAAAGCTATTACCTTAGCCGGGATATTATCTTTATCTCTTTTAAAATCAATTATTCTGTAGAGTCTTTTATGTCCCCCACCTCTAAATCTTACAGTAACTCTACCATAATTATTTCTTCCACCTGTTTTCTTAAGAGGTTCAACTAAATTTTTTTCTGGCTCTTTTTTAGATAATTCCGGATTTATCAAATAAGTCTGAAATCTTCTTCCAGATGAAGTAGGCTTACATTTTTTAATGGGCATTTTTATCCCCCCTTTTAAACTGTCTCAAAAAATTCTATACTGCTTTCAGGAGCCAATCTTACAATAGCTTTTTTTCTAATAGAAGTTTTCCCTGGATTTCTAAAACTTCCCTTAGGTTTACCTTTTACTTTAAAGGTTTTTACATCTATAACTTTAACTTTAAATAAATCTTCTACTGCCTTTTTAATTTCTATTTTATTGGCTGAAGGATCTACCCAAAAACTTACTTGATTATATTTTTCTTTTAAATACATAGACTTTTCAGTAATAATAGGAGCTAAAATTATAGTTCTTGGATCTTTCATTTTTATCTCCTTAAACGTTCCTCAATTTTAGCCAAAGATTCTTTTGCTAGAATTAAATTTTGGTGATTTAAAATATCATAAACATTTAATCCTTCAACTGCTAATACTTTTACTTTTGGAAGATTATCTGCACTTTTTTCCAACACTAAATTTCTCTCAGGAACAACTATTAATGCATCATTAATACCTAAGTTATCTAAAAAATTCTTTAAACTTTTAGTTTTAGGGATCTCTTTTATAGGAAAATCTTCTGCAACATAGATTCTATTTGCTAAAGCTCGAGAAGATAAAGCCATTTTTAACCCTAATCTTCTAATTTTTTTATTAAGCTTAAATTCGTAACTCCTTGGTTTAGGTCCATGTACCACCCCTCCTCCTACCCATTGAGGAGCTCTGATAGACCCTTGTCTTGCTCTTCCTGTATGTTTTTGTGACCAAGGCTTTCTTCCCCCACCTCTTACTTCCCCTCTTGTTTTAGTACAAGCTGTACCTGCTCTCTGTTTTGCCATTTGCCATCTAATAATCTCGTGTAAAATTCCTACCTTAGGAGAAATCCCGTAAATATCCGGAGGTAACTCTACTTCACCTATTATAGTAGCTAAAGCATCTATAAGCTTTGCTTTTATTACTTCCATCTTTAACTCCCCTTTTCTTTAAAATAGACCATAACATATCCGTTAACCCAGCCAGGAACAGCTCCTTTAATTAAAATTAAATGTTTTTCAGGGATTATATCTATTACTGTTAAATTTTTAATGGTAACTGTCTCATTTCCATAGTGTCCTGGCATTTTTTTCCCTTTTATCACCCTTCCTGGAAAAGTTGTAGCTCCGCTTGAACCCTTTTTACGATGAACTTGTTTTGCTCCATGACTCATTGGTTGACGAGAAAAATTCCATCTTTTAATACCTCCTGTAAATCCTCTTCCTTTAGAAGTCCCAGTAACATCTACTTTTGCTCCTTTTTCTAAAACTATGTCAGATAAAGTAATATATTGCCCCTCCTTAAATTGTGAGGGATCTTCTACTTTAAATTCTTTCAAAACATAAAATCCTGTATCAAGCCCAGCTTTAAGAAAATGCCCTATCATAGGAAAAGTACATCTAGTTAATTTCTTAGGATCAAATCCTAACTGAACTGCATTATATCCATCTTTTTGAAAGGTCTTTACTTGCACTACTGCACAAGGTCCTACCTGTAAGACAGTTACCGGAATTGCATTTCCCTCTTCATCAAAAACTCTTGTCATCCCCAATTTTTTTCCTATTAACCCCTCAAGTTTCATATTTTTCACTCCCTTTTAGACCTTTATTTCTACTTCTACACCTGCAGGTAATTCTAATTGCATTAATGCATCTATGGTTTGTTGGGTAGGTTCTAAAATTTCAATAAGTCTTTTATGAACTCTAATTTCAAATTGTTCCCTTGAGTTTTTATCAATGTGAGGGGATCTTAAAATAGTCCATCTACTTATTTTAGTAGGAAGTGGAATAGGTCCTACAACTTTAGCACCTGTTTCTTTTGCAGTATTCACAATACTTGCTACAGACTTATCAAGTATTCTGTAATCAAAACTTTTTAACTTTATTCTTATTTTTTGAACCGGTATCATACTCTAAACCTCACAATTCTTTATTATATTATTTTAGTAACAACTCCTGCTCCTACAGTTTTTCCTCCTTCTCTTATAGCAAATCTCAATCCCTCCTCCAAAGCAACAGGCTTTATTAACTCAACCTCTAACTCCACATTATCACCAGG